>FUFK010045421.1_pt1 | contig 13442 bp, 24 predicted proteins | sample 1021851 | NCBI WGS metagenome assembly FUFK01 (sample SAMEA51879418, study PRJEB19060) | metagenome | reverse complement strand
CCTAATCCAAAAATTAAAAATACCGCACCAAAGATAAAAATAACTGTACCTACAAGCCATGCAAACATTACGGCTAGGTCACGTATTAAAGCATCCTCTGCTTTTTCTGCGGCGGCTTTTTGCTTTCTTTTAACTTCCCGTTTCTTCTCTATTTTAACTGCTTCTTTTTTGATTTTTACCCAACGATGGGTCTGGCCTTTCCTCGAATAATACTCGCCCACTTTCTTCATCATGCGCTCAATTCGTTCTTCTTGCTGATCTATGGTAATGGCTTCCTCAAGCGCAGAGCCAACCATCAGGTCATCCGTACCCGCTTTACGAGCTTGTTCAATGTGCTCTTCGACTTTTTTCTTGGCGGTAAAAAATCGGCCTACTTCACCTGCCATGTCCTCGACTTCTTTTTTCTTGGCAATAGCTGTCTGTACAACGACAAAGGCGCTGTCCAAGGCTTTTATTGCGAGTAGAGCTTCACCGATCATTTGTACCACCTGCTGTCTTCATCTGCATTTATTGGCTGGCAATATGCGTTAATATCAGGGGTGTCTGGTTGTTGTTTTATTTTTTCAGCAAAATATAGACACCTGTTTATATCTTGAAAGCATAAGGCTTGCTCACATGAGCGTGATACGTCTTGCCCTCCTATGCTTATAATTAATATGAATAAAACCATAACCCATTGTTTTTATTATTTAATTACCACTGTATCCGTATCTTCAAAAAAAATCATCGTACCAATGCAAGCTATACTCCAATCTAGTCCCGTTTGTTTGCTCCATGAGGGTACTTCAATTCTCACATGTTTTGCTAAATATTCTGTATTATTCTCAAACACTCGCCAAACATGATCTTCTGTACCTCTTCCCGGTTGGCCTCGCGTTTTATTAAACCTTATTAAATACTCGTTCAGCGTCTTGTCCCACGGAAAAATTACAATTAAAAGACAATATTAACTTAGACTCACCTCTTGTTTTTTTAGCCTTGTGCCATAGGTAAGATGGAAACATAAGAACATCTCCTTCTGAAACTGGAACTTCAACATCTTGTTCTCTCCATTTAAAAGTAATAATAGCGTTAGGCTCTTCTAATTTAACGTAATAAACACCAACAAACATAGCGTTTCCGTGGATATGCCATGCGTGATAATCTCCCTGTTCGTAATATTGAAACCACCGCTCAAGAACACTCCAATTACTAAATCCAAGCAAATCGCATACTTGTCTAATAAAATTTTCTACTGCTGGGTATCCTGCATCCCAATAATGACGAGGGGTATTTTCATCCATCCCCCAATCACAACTTGTTAAGCTAATCCCCTTTTCCCTAATACTGTGTCTAGGTATTGCCAACACATCGGTAAGTATTTTGACCTTATGTTGTTCATGGTTTTCCGCTTCACTTTTAAATAAAGGAAATCCATGTTGAAAAGACTGTTTCATGTTAAAGTCAACTGAGGAACAAACATTACATCTCCGTGTTTCTTAGCGTACTCTAAATTTTTAGGTTTATTTATTTTAAAATTATACAATTCAAAAGTTGCTCCTATCCTTTTAAAATAGTCTTGAAGGTTTTCAGACGGAACACTTTCGCAGTACCAACCTATTTTGGTTAACTCCTTACTATGTAGTTGATTTATACGTTCAACAAAATACTTTATAGAAGACATGTTGTGTTCGTAAGGATGTTCTGTTAAAAAACAATCATCAAAAAATATTGAGTCAAAACGACCAACCAAAGCCATCATTTCTTGCCACTTCCCATGAATTATATTTACTGGATGTGGTTGGTTATTTGCCCATTCTCTCGCTTTAACAACTACGTTATTGTCACACTCAATAATAGTATGTGATCTTATTGGGAATTTTTGTATTTGTGTTGCTGAGTACCCAAGACCAAAACCTATTTCTAAAACATCGCCTACAGGGAACAACATATTTATACAATGTTCCATATAAGGTTTTTCCCACGGCATCATTACGGGAAAACCATTTTCAGCAACTAGATTTCCTTTATGTAAAGACAACTCTTTTATCATTCTGGAGCAACAGGCCACACTATGTTATTAGGGAAGCCCGCTTGAGTGTGTATCTCACGCAATGCAGTGCGATAGTCTATCCACTGTTGTTTAACTCCTACGGTCATAGGCACATCAGAAAGCATAGCCCAATCCGATTCACTCAAAAGAGCTTTTGCTCTTTTTTTAGCTTTTTCAGCTAGGCCACCCGCTTCAGAATTTTCAGGCACATCAGTATCGGTTTCTACCCACCCATGTTCTGGGTAATCTTTATTTCCTAACCAATCAAGGTTTCCTATTTTATCTTTAACTGCATTTAAACCAAAGATTGGCCCCCAATTTTCAGGTAAAGGCATTGGGCCTTCTAATACTTCACCTGTTGTTCTATTTTTTAGTACCCACATTTTTTCTGCCATGAGCGACCTCCAGTTTATCTGGTTGTTTACTAGAAATAGGGGTTGCCCCCATATTATGTTTTTCATTAGAATCAGCTAATGCACCCACGTTATGGTGAGTAATCATATCGTCAGCAAAAGGAGGCCAACCATTAAGGTGCTCTCTTTCTTTTTCATCTATTTCCTTCCATTCTCTCCAACTCGAAAAGTCTGCACGGGGTTGAAGCATCATCCTACAGCCTATGCTTGCTGAAAGCTGGTGGATTAACTCTACTATTTCTACGGGTTGGCAAACTCTCCACAAAAACTGACCATTATTGGATCGCATAGTTAATTCAACTGCACCGCTTCCTGCATTTCCTACAGTAATTGACTGCGCCCTAGAAGAATTAGCCAAAGAACTTTCTAATTGTCTTTCACGATCTAATTCTTGTAACTTTGCTTGTAGTTCTTCGTTTGTCATTATTGAGGACACCATGAAATAGTAATTGATCCTCCAGAAGCTATGGTTACAGGATAACAAGCACCGGGAGTTACACTTTGACAAGATAAGTTTGTGGTACTAGCAGCAGAACCGGGATTACCACTACCACCAGAGCCACCTACAGCACCGCGACCGCCTCCACCGCCGCCAGTTGGTCCACTAACACCGGGAGGTGCATGACCGCCTCCACCGCCTCCACCTGCCCGTACTACGCTTGCACCAGCACCGGGAGTTGCACCCGGAGAATTCCCAATACTACCGTCACCGCCTCGACCACCACCGGGATTTCCTCCATCTTGACCTGATCTGTCGCCGCCGCCACTACCAGAGCCGGGGTTACTAGTTCCAGCCCCACCACCGCCACCACCACCGACANCAGAANCTNCTGNTCATTCCTGCCCCTCCTTGATTACCACCTGCTTGCCCACATCCATTATTACCCGCAGCACCAGCGTTACCAGCGTTACCGCCATTACCACCTGCTCCTCCGGGGAAATTAGTACAAAACACCGAAGAAGCTGCACCTGCGCTACCTGCGCTACCTGCGTTACCAGCAGAGGGACTACCCGACCCCGCACCGCCAGCACCGGGAGAAGGGCCATTCCCCGGAGCACCGTTACCTCCTTTACCGGGATTCCCCGGATTCCCCGAATTCCCCGCACTACCAGTGCCACCAGTGCCTGATGCGTTTACTGTTGTTATTCCCGCAGGAGCAGTCCATGTGCCTGAACTATTAAATGTTTCAGACCCACCGGGAGCTAATCCTCCCATTAGACCTGATTTTCCTACACCTATAGGCATATTTCCTCCTAACTCTTACGTTAAATAAAACCAACCTGTAATAACATATTTGGCCTCCTTCCCATAAACAGGGTTTCCCCGATGAGAATGCGTAAAAGAAGCGGGCCACAACACCATTGTATTTTCAACAGGGGCTATCCGTCTATGTTGGTAAATAAATTCTGTCTCTCCATTTGCTCCTTCAGGTAAGGTGTTTAGATAAAGCATATAAACAAGAGCGCGTCTTGCTTGCTCCTCATTGCCTTGCTCACTATGCCATACGTGATACCCGCCACCTTCAGAAGTTTTTTGAATTTTCATTATATGAGCGTTTAATCGAACGTCTCGTAAAGTAGAATATTGCATAGAATACTTATCAAAACATATTTGAAGTTTTTCCCAAAATACATCGTGAACAAAAACTTCTCCAAACTTTTCAAAAACTATGTCTCTACCATTATTAAATATAAAATGGTCATCTTTGTAATGCTTTTGTGCGCCCTCTGCTTGGAACCTATCAGAACCTGCTCCTAGTAGTCTATGACGTTCAAACTCACTAATCACATGAGAGCAAAACCCTTCCTCAAATACATCAGAATAAATACCTATAAAATCTTTATACTCAACCTTCATACAAAAGGATTCCCTGAAATCCATGTCACTAAAGTTTGCCTTGCCCCCCGCACTACAGGAGTAACTCTGTGTAGTGTCCAACAAGGGAATAAAATTACTAACCCGCGTTGTTTTCTTAAACGAAAAGGCTCTCTTGCAGTTAATAGTTCTAAGTTGCCACCCTCGTAATCCGCTGGGTCAGATAATTGTAAAATTAACGTCAATTTTCTGCTTGGCCCATCTCCAAAATCTTGATGCCAACCATACGTCCCCTGTTCTTCCTCTGTATAATTTCCTAATTGTAAAGGTTCTCCAAATCCAGTTAGATTAAAATTAAAATACTGAGCGTTTAAGTCAGATACAATTTTTGACAGTCTGTTAAATACCCAACCAAATTCAGAATCATTATCAATCCAATCAATAGCAGTCCTTCTGAGTTCAAAATCGGTCCTATCTGCTCCAACTTTTGGTTCTCCTTTAGCTGCAACTGCTTTTGTCTGAAGAATATCTAACTCCTCTTCTGAAAAACCACCTTCCCACCAAACAAATGGTTCCACTCTAGTTGAAGTTGGCGTTAATAAATGTTGCATTACATAAAACGCCTTTTTTGACCTAACGTAAAATGCACAAACTTAGTAGGTGCATCCACGGTGCTTTGCATAAGACTATGGGGTAACCAAGAATTAAACATCATCATAGTACCGGGAATTACGTTATCAAAATGAACTCGCTGCGTAGCAGGAGTCACTTCATTACTCTGTGCGGAAAACAAATCAGTCATTAATTTTCCAGCTCTAGGGTCTTCAAATATAGGATAAGAACCTCCTTTAGGAGTTTCTAAAAAATAAAAACCAGATATTTGACTATCCCCATGTACATGACTAGTGTGTCCACCATTACACTTTAATTCCTGACCCCACATACCAGAAATGTAAAACTCGTGGTCATCAGTTAAATACCCTTGTCCTTTTAAAATACTTACTCCCATATCACGAAAATACGAAGTTAAATAAGTTAACTCTGGGTCTTTAGCCATGTGCATAGTTTGAACGACTACAGAATCTTCTTTAGTATACTTCTGAGCCTCCATGTAATGTTTTTCTACATGTTTAAGTGTCTCTTCTACCCACTCAGGTATTTCTTTGCGGTAAATAAAAGACGGAAAATAAGCATAAGAATCCATTACCCATTTACATACGCAAGTAAAGTGTCGGCATAAGCTGTAATATCCGAAGCAGATATTGCTCTTGAATCCGCTGGTTCACTTCTACGATTTTCTGTTAAAGTATCCCGCGCTACACGCATTACTTCCATACGATTTCTGCGTGTTTCCATAGCAAGTTCATGTGCTTGTCTACTACTTGCTTTCGCATTTTCCAAATCTACTTCCGCTTGCTGTTCTGCTGTAAGCGCCATTATGGTATCTCCTATCTAAGCAATTAAATTAAGATAAATCTTTCATTGGTATTGTAACATAATAAGTAGTGCCTCCATCTGGTGTAAAGAAAAACCAAATGTCTATATCATTTGCTCCTGTGCTACGAGAAACAGAGCCTCCGGGGTATTTGAATGATCCTCCCGCTAAAGCAACTGTGCGACTAGGCGTGCCGTCATTAGTTAAGATAAGCGTAAAGCTACTAGCTCTATTTGAATTTCCGTTTGGGTTGCTTAATGTCAATGTTGTATTGTTATTTAAAGTAGCTGTGAATACTTGTCCTGTTGATATATCAATTGTTTTAGCTGTGCCTGTATTTCCTAACGCAGATACTTTATCCGAAAATAACCCAGTTAAAAACGAAGCGGTGACATTAAACTCACCTGACCCTTTTGGTGTAACATCAATACCAACATTAGAATCATCACCTGTAGCAGACAAAGTTGGGTTGTTGCTTGTAGCAGCGTTAGCCAACGTAAGTTCGTTTACGGCAGAACCAGTAGCAGTAACTTTAAGTAACTCTGCGCCATTAGTATCGTTTATCCCTGTGCCAACTTTAGGGCTGGTGAGTGTCTTATTAGTAAGCGTTTGCGTATCTGTAAGTACCTACAACATCTCCTGTAGGAGTAGCTTTACCGCTATCTTTTAGCAATTTGCCTGTAACGCCGTTAAACGCGGTAAAATTGTTGTTAGTTGAACTACCGGGGCCGATTACATCTCCATCAGTTATTCCTTCAATTAACGCTAAAGCATCAACAACAGCCGCTCCTGATCCAGCGCCATCCATATAAACTACTTTAGTCTTACCAGTAGCTATATTTACAGTAGCTCCTGATCCTTGTTTTATGGTTATGGTCTGACTGCCCGTAGTGGCATTTTCTATCCACATAACCCGCGAAACAGTGTTTGGCGCTATCGTAAGTTCTCTAGTTGTAGAAAGAGTTGCTGTAGAAGTAACTTTAAAGTAAAGCGCACGAGCAGGGTCAGCAGAACCATCCGCTACGGTAGTCGTTTGGTTACCATCTGAACCAAAACAATCTTGAGTGTTATACCCAAGTGCGTCAGCTATTAGTTCTAAATTAGTATTTGTACTAGTACCCCAAGTGCCACTCTCATCGCCCGTAGCGATCTCTTTGAGTCTTAAATTATTTACATAAGTTGCCATTTTTTAATCCTCTTTATGCTGCTATCTCGACCCAATTGGGTGTCTGTGAATCTGTTACATCTGTCCAATTTGGTGTTTGCGAATCATCTATTGTATTCCAACCGCGCACAAGTGCCGTTCCTACCGCACCCGTGCCACTTACACCAGTAGGCACTATTGAACCACTAAACGATAGCCCTACACTACCTACTGCGCCTGTTCCTGCTACACCTGTAACTGTTGGTATTACAGTGGCCGTGCCTGTCCCTACTGCGCCTGTTCCTACTACGCCTGTTGGAACAATCAACTCTGCAAAAGAAATGACTACAGTCCCTACTGCGCCTGTTCCTGCTACACCTGTTGGGATTACTGTATCATCTCTGATAATCCCTACACTACCTATTGCGCCTGTTCCTACTACGCCTGTCGGTACAAGAGTTTTTGCAAGAGCTATACTTGTTGTCCCTATTGCTCCTGTTCCTGCTACAGAGACATTTCCATTGTCTCCCCAAGCGCCATCACCCCAACCGTCTTTACCCCATACAGCACCGAGATACACAATGTGGTTGTAGGAAAAGCCTAATGTTCCTATCGCACCTGTTCCTGCTACACCTGTTGGGGTTATAACTCCACTGTAGCCTGTAGTTACTGTGCCTATTGCACCTGTTCCTGCTACACCTGTTGGAACAACATTCTCATCTACAGCAAAACTTACTGTCCCTACTGCACCTGTCCCTGCGACAGATACATTTCCATTGTCTCCCCAAGCGCCATCACCCCAACCGTCTTTACCCCATACAGCGCCAAGATATACAGTTTTATCTGCCACTATTCAACCTTACGCGATACGAATAATCGCAGTAGAAGCACCCGCAGCAGGGAACTGAATAGTAAAATCGCCAGTGCTAACAGTTTGGTCGCCACTAAAACTTAACACCGCACAAGCAGAATTAGAGTTGTTAGTGTTGTAAATCATCGCTCCACAAGTAGTAAAAGAAGCACTTGACCAAGTAGTGTCATTGAAATCACAAACTGCCGTAGTACTAGAAGCAACTGGAGTTACGTTAGTAAGAGTGTTACCACCTGCACTATAACCAGAACCACTTGTCTCATCACTGTTACCAGTAATATCACTGTAGTTAGTGCTGGCAGCGCCATAGGTTCCTGAACCTGATGATACTGATTTAAGCAGTGCAATCTTCAAGGTATCCGCACCGTTTGATAAATCGTGAAGCCCTTTAAGCAGTTCAACTTTAAAAGTCGTGGGCATCGCTGTTGCTATCGTTATTGCCATGTTATATCTCCAATAGTTTTACAAGTTCCGAATGCCCAGCATCACGGAATTGGTTNNNCAAAGTTGTGCGATCTGAACGAATAGCCTGTCTCATATATTCAATCAACACCCCACGGATTTGCTTTTTAAACGCTTCTGCCTGTTCGACAATCAAAGGATGGCTATTGCCACCCACGTAAATTATTTTATCTAACGCTTGTTCTGCTAACTCCTCTACAGTAAACCCTCGCTTAGACACGGTAGTAACCTTTACGTTACCTATTTCTACAATACTTTCAGAGCTTATCATGGACCCGGACTCTCTGATTTAATAGGTATGCGTATCATGCCATCACGATACTCATCTCTACGACGACGGCCCTGTTGTTCAACACCCAATCCCTGAATAGCTTCGCTATAGCTTTGTTGAAAATACTGAAGCATGTCTACAGGTCCTTTGGTGTAGCTATATGCTTGAATTAGCGTAGCGTATAAAAGTGCTTCAGGAGAATTAGTGCTTATCCAAGTAGTTGTATTAGTAGAGGAAAGTTGAGTAGGTCTATAAATATACCCTAGTTGAACGGCATAGTTACTGTCCGGCGTAGGCGCAATATAAAAAGTGTTTTCGTCCCATACAGAATAATATTTTGGAACTGACTTATTAGTTGGGTTAGCCCAATATTCTTTCATAAAAGAAGTGTCTCTAAAATCTAAATAAACTCTCTCTGTTCCTACAGTTATAAACATATAACGATGCGTAAGAATATCAGAGGGAGAGGCTAAAAACCTATTGCCGTCGGTTAAAGTTCCTGAAGATTCTTTTTTAAAAACATCTAAATCAATGTCTCGTAAAATCTTATTCTCAGCCATTGTGATAAAAGTATCTATAACGGAGTTTGAAAAAACATTACTGTCTACTTCAGTATAGTTTCTTATATTTGTAACAAGCTCATCATAAGTCATTGTTTTTTAAGGCGTGTTTGCCTGTCCTCCCATCCCGCTATGTGCTGATTAAAGTTACTGTCCCTATTTCTCCAACTCCCTCTACAGCCCTTTGTAACGGAAAAGGCTGCATATTCGTGCCTCCATCCGCAGTTCCTATGCTTTGAAACGCTGAATCTGCTGGCGTTCCAACAAAAACAATAACAGGCTCTGTCCTATCTGGGCGAGGATCGCTTATTGCAATTGCGTCTCCTCTAAAATTTAAAGGTTCTATCTGAGGCTCTTTTGGTTCATAGTCATCTGGACAAACCATAAAGCCTTTCCAATTTTTTCGTAAGTCTAAATGCCTAAACCTTTGACCACAATAGTCACAAATGCCATAAGAAAATTTGCCTGTGGCTTGATTAGGCATTTTAATTTCCTAATTGAGGCACAAAATTTACACTAGCAGTATCTCTATCCTCTAATGCCGCTTTTTGAAAATCCTCTTCATAATACTGTTTTAACAAAGTTACCCTGTCTGGGGCATACTTCAACGAAAGCATATACGCTAATCCTGAAGCAAGACACGGCAAAAACCTAAAGTTTACATCGCTAGTATTTGTATACGCTCCAGCATCTTGTATTCTTCTAATCCTGTAATAAACAAAAGTGTATGCCTTGTCCGCAGTAGGGTATAGAAACACTGTAGGTGCATTGTCTCTTTCAACATAGAACTGAGTAGGTCTTGCCTCTGTTAGCTTATTTGGCAAGTTAAGATATTCTTCTCGGCTGATCCTTTGCATACTAATATCTTGCTGGCTAGTCGTGCCAGCATCTTGCCGTATAACTGCTGAAAGAACATTCACTGTATCTGTGCCTAACGTAATGCTGCCGTTTCCTTTAACTAAAGCACTTGTGGCCTCTTCTATTGTCCAAAGATTTAATCCTCGATTAGCCCAATCTAAAAACAATAGGTCTAAAGAACGACGCGCAGAAGACAGTTGATACCCCGCCGTCATTCTCATGCCGCAACGTTCAAAAGCCTCTTCTACAAGGTCGTCAATATTAAGATCAAAAGTTGTTGTTCCTGAAGTCGCCATTAGCTACACCGGGCATCAATTGCCTATAAAAATTGGTCCGTAATTGGTACATCTTTGTTACATCATATTCTTGAAAATATCTGTCGTAATATCCAAGGGGCCTTAATTTTTCAGCAGCTTTTTCTAGTTTAGATAGCCGCTGCACAAATAACAGAGCGTACTGCACTTCTGTTTCGCCTTCAAAAGTTCCATCATCAATAAGTTCATTTGTCTCATCCTCTGGATGAAACCCCATCACCCAAAAATCTTTGTCTACAAATGCTCCATCTGCAATAGCCTCATTAAGGTTATCTACAAATTGATGAAACTCGTTTGGGTCCTCTACAAATTCTGTATCTACTACTATTACAAGCTCTTTTTTATCTTTCCAATCACTAAGAGTGGCGTAAAGAACTTGATAACTTTCCCTACTTGTTTCAAAAACTACGTCTACCTTGTTTTCTTTCCATGCCGCCTTTGCATAAGGACAAGGCGGCAAGTTATTAAAATCAGGGCTGCTGACCTCTAGCGCATATTTTGACCACTCTTTAATTTCTTTAACTATGTCGCTACGTTCAACGTTAGTGATCATCCCTTCCTTCTTTTAACAGGGCCAGCCTTTTTAGCTATGCCCCCGCCTCTCATTCCTCTAGCCTTAACAGGGCCAACCTTTTTAGCCATGCCCCCGCCTCTCATTTTCTTAACGCCTCTTCCTTTAAGTATATCGGCCTTTGTAACTTTTCCATCTCCAGTTAAATCTGGAAATTTACTTTTTTTATTAGCCATGCCTCCTTTTGCCATCATAACTTCAACTTTAGTTGAAGGAGCTGACACTTTTTTGTTACGAGGCCCTGAAGAAACTGCGCCACCACCACGGGTGGCTATGCCCATTCCACGTCCAGCCATTTTAATCACCTCACTCGTCTATGACGTTTAACTTTTTTAGCAACCTTCTTAGGTTGCGACGAAAATTGTTTTCCTGCTTTTGTGTCCTTTCTCTTTTTTCGGGAAGTCGCAGCATATTCNTTTGAACTCAATGACTTAATAGCTTTTGCAGGAAGATACCTTTCTCCTGTTGCTTTTGGTCCTTGTGTGGACGGCTTACCACTTTTAGTCCTCCATTTTTGCTTTGTCCAAGACTTTAAAGACTTTTGGGATTTTTTAAGAGCCATTAGTCCCTATAACCCCCGCCTTTCGCCTTGTACTGTTTGGCCAACATCTGTGCTTTACGTGCAGACCATTGACCCGGTTTGCCTCCTTTTCCACTTGCTTTTATTCGATTAAACAACTGTTTACGCATAGAGGGCTTTGTGTAATTCCCAGCTTTATTAACAGAAGATTTTTTAACCGATCCTCCTGTTGCCTTACGAACCACTCTTTTTTTAACTGTTGCTTTTTTCTTCATCTACATCTCCACCGTTTTCGCGCTTGGCGCAAACGACTATTTGGATCTTTTGCTGCTTTAGGAAACTTCTTCATTTGTCCTTCAGAACGGGCACAAAACGACTTTCGCCGCTTTGCGTCCTTGCTGCCTTTCTTTACTTTACCAGTAACGGCTGTCTTGAGTTTAGAACCGGGATTGTCTCTACGGTATTTAGCCACACCNTTCTTGGTCATACCTGCGCCAGATTTAGTCGGACGCTTATGACCACCTTTAATGGTGTGGCCTTTCATAGTTCCCTTTTTCTTAACTGCCATTACTGCGGGTCTCCTCCTTCAAAGAAAAGGGTAACGCTTGTGACTTGTGCATTTTCTACATCTATGTAAATGCCATCTTGAAACAAAATACCCATATCAGGAATAAAAAGGTCTTGAGCACCTGCTGCTGCGGGAGTTACTACATTTAACAATGAAGTTCCCGAACTTGTAGTACCGTCCTTTAAATCAAAAGAAGAGCCTGTAGCGGTGTTTGTAAAGTAGACACCATATAGNCTACAACGACCTACAACNGCAGAANCATCTNCCGTTTTGGTAACNGATTTAATATCNCTATNACTCACNNGTCACCTCCNNNANGAGAGNTTGTTGTTTTGTATATACAAAACAGTAGCCGTTGCTGCTCCAGTAGAGCCNTCTCCAGTGTTTGCATCAAAGTCAGCGAACACCTCCAAATCAGTAGTGCCCACGTCAGTCGCTTCAGTATCCAAAGTCCCTCTTGTTGTGCCAAGAGCTTTGACGTTAGTGGCTGGGAGGAAAGCATCAGCGTCTGCACTTGTGCCAATAGCGACTGTAGCAGTGCCTGAATCATTATTAACTGTGGTCACGTTAAGGATCACATCAATAACTTGGGAATTAGCGGGAATAATTGCAACACGCTGATTGAGGGCATCTGCACCGATAATATCTACAACAACGGATTGAGCCATTACCACCGAACCAACATTAGACACGTCTGTGCCTATAGTTGTTCCAATAGTGTCTTTGATCGTTCCGGCTTTTATAGGACCAGAAAAAGTAGTATTAGCCATTATGTGTCTCCTGTCGTGGCCAGTGTCAGACACGGGATGCGTCTGTCAGGATAAGAGTTTATCTTATAGAAAAAGAAAAGGGCCTACAATAGGCCCTTTCCCATATCACCTTATGGTGTACCCGGTGAACCGAAAATGCCTCTAGGATCGCTAAAGCCAAAGCTATAACGCTCTCTAGCCTTGTAGCGGACATTACCAGTTTCAAAGTCGCCTTCAAAACCAGTCTTGATTGCTACACGCTGGAACATTTTCATGCCGTTAGGGGCATCAGTCATAATAAAGAAAGCATCTGGATCAGTCAGATAATGATTGACCACATAGCCTTGAGGAACCATGCCCATGTTGCGGACAGCGTTGATGTCGTTGTCTGCTGTGCCTACACGCAGAGTTGACTTCAAAATGCGGTCAGCAGTGAACTGAAGTTCCTTTGGAATGACTAACTTAGTACCTTGAACAGCTATTTTCAAACCACGCTCATCGGTGAAAGCAGCAATATCTATCAGCGCCTGTTCTAAGGAAGCCTCAGAAAGGTCGGCTGCTGTAGCCAGTTCGTTTGCTAAATCAGGACCGCCCAGTGTTGGATGGTCAGTAGCACACAAAGCCTTGCCGTCACCACCAAGAGAAGTAGTGAAAGCATTGTTTAAAATATCAGCAGCTTTAATCTGCTTGGTTTGTGCCATAGAACGAGCAAGTGCTTTAGTGTAACGAGACGCTAGACGATCATATAGATTATCTTCAACAGCTTCTTCGGTAAGACTAAAAGCCAAAGCAATAGTTTCGTGCGTATATCTCGCAGTATAAACCTCTTGGGCTTGGTCGTAAGCTACGCCAGAACCT
>FUFK010077978.1_pt1 | contig 13445 bp, 10 predicted proteins | sample 1021851 | NCBI WGS metagenome assembly FUFK01 (sample SAMEA51879418, study PRJEB19060) | metagenome | reverse complement strand
CCCAAGGGCAAGCTTTACGGCGATCTGACGGTGGCTTGCCTCGCCGAGGATCATTTCATGCTGTTTGGGTCGGGGGTCATGCAAGAGGCGCACCGCCGCTGGTTCGAAAAAGACCTGCCCGCAGGCATTGCCTACGTCAATGCTTCGGACGACTGGCACGGCATCGCCCTGTCCGGCCCGAAATCGCGGGAGCTGGTTGCCCGGATCACACGCGACGATGTTTCCGCCGAAGCCTTCAAGTTCCGCGACGTACGGCAGACGTTCGTCGGTGGTGTGCCGGTAATTATCAACCGGATCAGTTTCTCCGGCGAGTTGGGTTATGAGATCTACTGCAAGCCGCAATACTTGATGCGCCTTGCCGACTCTATAGAAGAGGCTGGTGCTGATCTGCGCTTTCGCTGGTATGGCGCGCGTGCGCTGCTGTCGATGCGGCTTGAAAAGGGTTGGGGTGTATGGACGATGGAATACCGCCCGGATTTCAACGCGGTCGAATCTGGGATGGATGTCTTCATCAACTGGAAGAAGGATTTCATCGGAAAGGAAGCCACGTTGACGGCGCGCAATGAGGGCGTTTCGCAGAAACTGNTGACNATGGTNATCGACACTNACGGGATNGACGTCGNCCATGACGAGGCGATNCTGAAAGANGGCNNGCCGGTNGGNTACGTCAGTTCGGGNGGCTATGCGCACCATGTCGGCCAGTCGATGGCGATGGGCTATGTTGCCACCGAATTCGCGGCCCCNGGAACCACGCTCCAAGTGGAAATTCTAGGCAGACTCTACGATGCAGAAGTCCTGTCCGGACCAATTTACGACGCCAACGGCGTCTATATGCGTTCCTAATTTGGAATGAGGGACATGGGACGTCGACGGGATAATGAAGGAAATCTCAGATTGTGCATACGGAGATGAAAACAAATGAACGTTCATTATAGCGACAATCGCAAGATTGACCCAAGCCAGGGCACACGCCTTGGCGACGGGACGGTGAATGACGGCAACCGTGTCGAGATCGGGCCAACCGCACTCGCCCATGCCGAATGGCGCGAGGCAGGGCTGGCGTTGCCCGACTTGGCCGAAATGCGCAAGGCCCGCCACAAACGCCTAACCGATGCCATCGTGGCGCGCGGCTATGGGGGCCTTTTGATGTTCGATCCCCTGAACATCCGCTACGCGACCGACACCACGAANATGCAGNTGTGGAACACCCACAANCCGTTCCGGGCCTGCCTGCTTTGTGCCNATGGCTATATGGTGCTTTGGGANTACAAGAACGCNCCNTTCCTTGCGGAATTCAATCCNCTGGTGCGCGAAAGCCGTTCTGGTGCNGATATGTTNTATTTTGCCCGTGGTGACCGGATNGGNCCNGCGGCCGATGCCTTTGCTGCCGAGGTCGCNGACCTGCTTTCCCGTCACGCGCCNGGCCATCGACAGATCGCCATCGACAAGATTCAGCCGGCAGGTTTGGACGCGATCCGCCGCACGGGCCTGCAGTACCGCGATGGCGAGGAAGTCACCGAACGCACGCGGGGCATAAAGACAGAGCACGAGCTGCGCGCGATGCGCTGCGCCATCCATTCCTGTGAGCGCGCCATGGCCGTCATGGAGGACTTCGCGCGTACCGAAATCCCCAACGGCGGCGTGACCGAGGACGATGTCTGGGCTGTGCTCCATGCCGAGAACATCAAGCGTGGCGGCGAGTGGATCGAAACGCGGCTGCTTACCTCCGGCCAGCGCACAAACCCATGGTTTCAGGAATGCGGGCCGCGGGTAATCTCAGAGGGTGAAATTCTCGCCTTCGACACCGATCTGATCGGCCCCTATGGTATCTGTGCGGACCTTAGCCGCACGTGGTGGATCGGTGACGATCTGGCCCCGGCACATATGCGCGAAAGCTATGCCGAGGCTGTAGAGCACATCCGCTATAACACCGCACTCCTGCGGCCGGGCCTTCATATGGAAGACCTGACGCGGTCGCTGCATGTCCTTCAGGACAAGTATGATGCACTCAAATACTCTTCTCCGATGCATGGTGTTGGCATGTGCGACGAGTGGCCCCTGATCGCCTATCCAGACCGACTGGTGGACGGTGCCTTTGACGCCGTTCTCGAACCTGGCCTGACGCTGTGCGTCGAGGCGCTGGTGGGCGAGGTTGGCGGTGATCACATGGTCAAGCTGGAAGATCAGGGCGTCCTTACGGAAGATGGCTTCGAAACGATGTCGGTCTATCCGTGGGACGAACGTCTGTTTCCAGGTAGCTAAGCCGACGCCCCCAAAACGTAGGGNTTCGAAACATGCGATACATATCGACACGCGGACAGGCGGCGGCGTTTTCCTTCAACGAGGCGCTGCTGGCGGGGCTGGCCAGTGACGGCGGGCTCTACGTGCCCGCGGCGTGGCCGAAACTGAGCTTCGATGAGATTAGATCGTTTCGAGGCAAGCCCTACGCAGAAGTGGCTTTTGCGGTGATGTCGCCCTTTGTGGGCGGAGAGATTGACGATGTCGATTTGCAGCAGATGATCGAAGAGGCCTACGCGACTTTCCATCATCCAGCAGTGACACCTTTGGTGCAAATGGGGCCGAACGACTGGTTGCTGGAATTGTATCATGGACCCACCCTCGCGTTTAAAGATCTTGCAATGCAAATCCTTGCACGTCTCATGGATCATGTACTGACCGAACGCGGAGAACGATTAATGATCGCAGGGGCAACATCTGGTGACACAGGAGGTGCAGCCCTTGAAGCATTCAAAACTTGTGATGGCATCGAAACATTTTTTATGTTTCCCGATGGCAAAGTGTCTGATTTTCAGCGACGGCAGATGACCACGGTGGGGGCTGATAACTGCCATGCGCTGGCAATCGATGGCAGCTTCGATGACTGTCAGACGATGGTGAAGGACATGTTTGCGAACCAGGCATTTGCTAGCAGGGTCAAATTGTCGGCGGTCAACTCAATCAACTGGGGGCGCGTGATGGCGCAGGTCGTGTACTATTTCACGGCCGCAACTGCGCTCGGCGCACCGGAGCAAAAAGTAAGCTTCACCGTGCCCACTGGAAATTTCGGCGATATATATGCTGGCTATGTTGCCAAGCAAATGGGCCTACCGATCGACCGATTGGTGATCGCGACCAATGAAAACGATATTCTTGCCCGGACCCTGGCGACAGGCAATCATAAGCTTGGGTCGGTCAAAGCAACGATCACGCCTTCGATGGACATTCAGATATCATCAAACTTTGAGCGTTTGCTGTTTGAGGCTGCGGGGCGGGACTCGACCATGGTGCGTGATCTGATGGCGGCATTGAAGCACGATCACAATTACAGCCTGCCAGATGAGATGCTCAAGTTTATCCGCGACAGTTTTGACGCTGGTGCAGTGTCTGAAGTTGAAACAGTAGAGGAAGTCGCGCGCATTTTCAGGGATACGGGTTATATTGCAGACCCGCACACCGCGATTGCCGTAAAGGTCGCGCATGATTATGCCGATCCGGAGGTGCCGATGGTAACGCTCTCAACCGCGCACCCCGCAAAATTCCCCGACACAGTGCATGACGCAACCGGAAAAACAGCACACCCTCCGGTTTGGGGTGACATTCCCGGAGAACGTTCCGAATCCGTTGCTTATCTTGCGAACGACCGAGCCTGCGTCGAAGAGTATATGCTTAAGCACTCGCGCCTCGGGCTTGAGGCTTACCAAAGCCGCACAGCTTAGGGATTGCAGCTATGACAAAAAGGTTCTTGACCCATCTGAATTCCGAACTCGAAGAGCTCAAGAACAGCGGGCTCTACAAATCCGAGAGGATAATAGCATCCAAGCAGGCCGGAACCGTCGCACTTGAGAGCGGTCGGGAAGTAATTAATCTTTGTGCGAACAACTACCTTGGACTATCCGACAACGCCGAGTTGATTGAGGCTGGACGAGATGCTCTGTCGCGATATGGCTATGGCATGTCTTCAGTACGGTTCATTTGCGGCACACAAGAAGAGCACACCGAACTAGAATCTCGGATGTCCNGGTTTCTCGGCTTCGAGGATGCGATCCTTTATTCCAGCTGTTTCGACGCCAATGCCGGACTGTTCGAGACCCTTCTGGGGCCTGAGGATGCGATCATCTCGGATGCGCTCAACCATGCTTCGATTATTGATGGCGTGCGTCTTTGCAAGGCCATGCGATACCGCTACGCCAATTCCGACATGGCCGATTTGGAACTACAGCTTCAGGCCGCTACTGAGGCCGGTGCACGCTTCAAACTGATCGCCACTGACGGCGTCTTTTCCATGGATGGTTACATTGCGCGATTGTCAGAAATCTGCGACCTGGCAGATCAGTATGACGCGATGGTCATGGTTGATGACAGTCATGCTGTGGGTTTCCTAGGGGCAAAAGGCCGTGGCTCTATTGAACATTGCGGTGTCATAGGACGAGTGGATATCGTCACAGGTACACTGGGCAAAGCACTGGGCGGCGCCTCGGGCGGCTATACATGCGGGAAGCGTGAGGTCGTCGATTGGCTGAGGCAACGTTCGCGCCCCTACCTTTTTTCCAACACGCTGGCCCCGGTGATTGCTGCAACGACACTCAAAGTGATCGACATGCTGGAAGCCTCGACCGAGCGTCGTGACCGACTGATGGACAATGCNTCGCATTTCCGCGCACGCATGGTTGACGCTGGCTTTGACCTTTTGCCTGGTGAACACCCGATCATACCGGTGATGCTGTGCGACCCCAAGCTTGCGCAGGACATGGCGGCGCGACTTGATGCGAAAGGCGTATTCGTCGTGCCATTTTCTTTCCCAGTTGTTCCACGCGGGCAGGACCGAATCCGCACTCAAATGTCAGCCGCCCATAGTCGCGCGAAACTTGACCGCGCGATTGATGCTTTTGTCGACGTCGGCCGGGACATAGGGGTCATCCAATGACCAATCAGATGAAAGCACTGGTAAAAGCCCGTGCCGAAGAAGGGCTATGGATGGAACGGGTACCCGTACCCGAACCTGGCTCCGACGAGGTTCTAGTCAAGGTGCGCAAATCCGCGATCTGCGGAACGGATGTGCATATTTGGAAATGGGATGAGTGGTCGGCCAAGACCGTGCCTCTTCCGATGGTTGTGGGCCACGAATTCTGTGGCGAGATCGTCGATTGCGGCAAGGCGGCAACGAAATTTCGCATTGGTCAACGCGTTTCAGGCGAAGGTCATATAGTCTGCGGAACCTGCCGGAATTGCCGCGCTGGACGNGGACATTTGTGCCGTAATACTTTAGGGNTCGGCGTTAATCGCCCTGGTTCATTTGCTGAGTATCTCTGCATCCCTGAATCTAACATTGTTCCGATCCCGGACGACATACCAGATGAAATAGCAGCTATCTTCGATCCTTTCGGCAACGCGGTACACACCGCGCTCAGCTTTGACCTCGTCGGCGAGGACGTGCTGGTGACGGGCGCGGGACCCATAGGAATTATGGGCGCACTGGTAGCGCAAAGAGCCGGTGCAAGAAAAGTCGTCATTACTGACATCAGTCCGTATCGGATCAGTCTGGCGCGTAAATTGGGCGTGCAACATGTGGCTAATGCCGCCGAGCAGGATCTCCGCGACGTGATGGCCGATCTTGGCATGACAGAAGGATTCGATATTGGTTTGGAAATGTCTGGTGCCGCCCCGGCAATGCGGGACATGATCGACAAGATGAACAATGGTGGCAAGATCGCGCTCCTCGGCATTGCGCCAACCGGATTCGCCGTTGATTGGAATAAGATTATTTTCAAGATGCTGAGCGTCAAAGGCATCTATGGTCGCGAGATGTTTGAGACTTGGTACAAGATGACCGCACTCGTCCAATCAGGACTTGATCTGACAAAACTGATTACACACCGCATTCCCATAGATGATTTTCAGGACGGTTTTGCCGCCATGATTTCCGGTGAAGCAGGCAAAGTGGTTATGGACTGGGGCGTGGCCAGTTCTCAGAACACGCAAGGGGTGAAGGTGGTCGCCGTTAGCGCCGAAAGGCCCAAGGTACCGACCATGGGTAAGACGACCGATGGCCGCTTTGTCGGCGAAAACACCGGAGCGTCGCTTTACAGACCTTAAAAAAACCGCCATCCGAAGGGATAGNGGTGTGCGTGTTTTTCGAGTTGTTGGTTGCGGGAGCAGGATTTGAACCTCGCAGCTCATCCGAACAAAATCACTCGCCGCTGCCTCCACCCATCCATCACCGCCCTCGGTCCGAGCCGCAAACCCCCCGAACCTTCGCCCCACCACCTCTGACCCAAATCGATCCAGATCTCGCAACCATCCCCAGTAACCCCTGGTTCGGCGTCCAAGAGGCGAGAGCCATNAAGCTTTAACCGCGAGACGCTGTCCCCGGATCACGGCCCAGGGCTGTTATCCAGACTATTATCCAAAATAGGGCGTTGGTTGACAGGTGCGAACCTCCACCACAATTGAAATCGATTGTCGAAAGTGTGTTAACAAGGAATATTTAGGAAAAATATCTTACATAGAAGGACAGAATAATGAGTGGTGATGACAAGCTTTTTGATCAGTTCTGTTATGCTCAGGCTTCTTTCGAAAGTTCTCGGCATATTTACCGACGCGAACATGGCCCCGGCCAGGTTCGTCGATTTTTCAATACAAGTTTCACGGCCTTTGAACTGCGTCGCTACATGATGAATTACTATTATTCGAAAGGAAGCTTCACCATATCCGAGCTTATAGAAGTATCTGAGTTCAGCAGACCTACCGTCACAAATACAGTATTAGAGGCTATGAGAATGGGATATCTGGAAGAACTGCCAGACAAAATTGACCGTCGCCGTCGTGACTTTCGACCAACCGCGCCTATGTTGGAGGCTTGGCAGAATTACTGCAATGCGCTGTTGGCCAACCAGAAGTTTTCACAATCACTGAAACTGGCCCAGACACTGATCTCAATGCGTGAACTGGGGGCTAAAACAGCACAGTCAGATATGTAATATTTTTTAACCTTTTTTGTTCCGGTGCCCCGTGTTGCGATTTTGAGCAGGTGGGGAGCACGCACCNGGGAAGGTCCTGTGCTCCGAACCAAACAAGTCTCGGGGGCGCTGACTAGAATGACTGAAGCACCAGAACTTCGGTTTGTATCTTACAAACAGGGCAGACTTGCATATCGAGAGGCGGGCGCCGGCCGGGCTTTGCTGTTTCTGCATGGCATGAATGGCAACAGTAAAAGCTGGGCCTTTGCCTTTCAGGCCTTGTCCCCGTCATTTCGCGTTGTTGCCTGGGACGCGCCCAGCTGTGGGAAATCCGANTCTTTTGGGGATTCGCTCGAAGATTATTTGGCAGCCGTCAAGGCGCTAATCCGGTCTCTCGACCTGCAGGATGTTGTTGTTATCGGCCATTCCATGGGTGGCTTAGTGGCAACATCGCTTGCAGCTGAGTCGGATATGCCGGTCACCGGTTTGATTCTGTCATCAACGCATCTCGGATTCAGCCTTCCGTCTGGCAAACCCCTTATGCCGCGATATGCGACCCGCATTGAAAGGTTGGAGACCAAAGGCTCCAGCCTCGAGTACGGCCTTGAGCGGGCACGACGAAATACACCAGATGGAACCTCTGATGCGGTCGTTTCGTTCCTCGCCAACATTGCTCTGGACATCCGGCTCGAACAGATCAGGGACGGTGGACGCATGAGCCAGGAAGCCAACAATGCGGCTTTCAGCGACAGGATCAAGGTTCCTGTTCTCATACTTTCAGGCGGGAAAGACACCGTCATATCCGATGAAATGCATAACGCACTGACATCTGCATTTCCTGTCGCCGAACAGATTGTATTTCCAGATGCCGGCCATGCTTCATATGCGGAATGTCCGGAAATATACCATGCCGAGATCATAAAATTTGTCAATAAAACAGAATGATAGGCTTAACCTATCAATGTTGAAGTTGTCACGACTACTGTTCGAAAAAGGAGGGAAAAATGATGATTTCGAACTTCAAGAGACGGGTATTGATAACAGGTCTTGTGTTTGGGATTCTAAGCCCAGCCGCGCACCTGTCTGCAGACACGCTAAAAGTTGGCCTTGCCGCTGAACCCACCAGTGTTGACCCGCATTATCACAATCTGACCATCAACAATTCGATGGCGACACAGGTATTTGACGCGCTTGTTCTGCAGGATGTAAATCAGAAACTGATACCAGGCTTGGCCGTTTCATGGACGCCCGTTGGCGAAACCACCTGGGAATTCAAACTGCGTCCCGGAGTCACCTTTCACAATGGGGCAGCCTTCACCGCGGAGGATGTCGTCGCCACAATGAAACGTGCCGCCGATGTCCCGAACAGCCCTTCCAGCTTCGGAACATTTATCAAAGGCAAGACCTTTGAAATTGTCGATGACCTCACTCTGCGAGTTTCGACCGAAAAGCCGAACCCGTTTGTTCCAAACGATCTGTCTCGGGTGGCGATCATAGATTCTGCATTCGCTGATGCCACAACCGAGGATTTCAACACAGGTAAAGCAGCGTTCGGCACAGGCCCATTCAAATTTGTCAGCTGGCTTCCCGGGGATGCTCTCACCCTGACCCAGAATGACGGCTATTGGGGCCAGGCGGTAGATTGGAAATCTGTTGTTATCAAACCCATCAAGGANGGCACAACACGCACCGCCGCTCTCATTTCTGGGGATGTAGACTTTATCGAACGGGTGGCGCCGTCGGATCTACCCACACTAGAGAAGCGCGATGGTGTGTCAGTCTACAAGTCCGTGTCCAATCGTCTGCTTTATATGACGCTCCATATGACAGACGATCCGGTCAAACCTTACGTCACAGACAGGAACGACAACCCNATTCCGTCCCCATTTCAGGACATTCGCGTAAGACAGGCCGTATCCATGGCGATCAACCGNGAGGCNATCTCNGANCGCGTCATGGATGGTTTGTCCGCACCTGCCGGCCAATTTTCACCTGAAGGTTACATTGGATANTCTCCTAACCTTTCGGCGGATGAATATAACCCGGAAAAGGCAAAGGCTCTCATGGCAGAAGCCGGGTTCAAGGACGGATTCAAGCTGACCGTTCACGGGCCGGCTGGTCGCTATTCCAATGATACCCGCATCCTCGAGGCCATTGCCCAGATGCTGTCGCGTGTCGGAATTGACACCACTGTAGAGACAATGCCGGCATCTGTTTTCTTCAAGCGCTTCTCAAGAGGCGGCCCCAACAATACACCGGAATTCACCGTTGCGATGTCAGGCTACGCGAACGGCTCTGGAGAACCATCTCATCCATTACGTATCTTCATCCACACCAAGCAGAAGGACCGTGGCTACGGACCCGGCAACCGCAACGGCTACAGCAATGCCGAGGTGGACAAGCTGATCGAGGATGGACGCGCGATGATGGATATTGCCAAGGGCGAAGCGGCATTCATCAAGGCAACCGAAATGTCGATGCGGGAATATGCGCTTGTGCCCATACACCACGAATTGGCAACATGGGCGTCCAGCGATGCTGTTACCTATGAACATGGCGCACTCGACAGCACGTTCATCCACAATATCCGCGCCAAATAACAAGCTGCATTCGCTCGCGGCANCTGCTGNCGCGAGCGANTCAATCAGGTGATCAGGACATGTTCGCGTTTATCCTCAGACGGACGATACAAAGTATTGTCGTGCTGTTTGTCATGTCGCTGCTTGTCTTCTGCATGATCAACCTCGTTGGCGATCCGGTCGATATGCTGGTCAATCCGGAAAGTCTGCCTGACGAGATCGAACGCGTTAGGCGGGATTTTGGCCTCGATCAACCGGTCTACATTCAATATTGGCAATTTCTGAAAGGTGCAATGTCCGGCGATCTGGGCAAGTCATATGTGTTCGGTCGCCCAGCCCTGGCACTGATGGCCGAGAGATTCCCGGCAACATTGGAACTGGCGTTTTGCGCTCTGATCATTGCCGTGATCATCGGACTGCCATTGGGAATTTATGCGGGGCTCAGGCCTGATGGGTTCGCAACACGCATCATTATGGGGATGTCGGTTCTGGGGATTTCTATACCAACTTTCTGGTTGGGGCTGATGATGATCATCCTATTTTCCGTCATTCTTGGCTGGCTGCCAGTATCAGGCCGTGGCGAGATCGGTGTTTTCCTGGGTGTGGAGAGCAGTATTTTCACGATGGATGGGCTGAAACACCTGATTATGCCGGCTACCAACCTTGCTCTGTTCAAAATTGCCATGGTGATGCGGCTTGCCCGTGCCGGCACCTCCGAGGTGATGGCTCAGGATTTTATCAGATTCGCCAGAGCGAAAGGGCTGCCAAGGAAGCGGATCATCAAATCACATCTGTTGCCAAACATTCTCATTCCTATTGTTACCGTCATAGGTATCGAATTCGGCACACTCATCGCTTTCGCAACAGTGACTGAATCCATTTTTTCATGGCCCGGCCTTGGCAAGCTTGTCATTGACGCGATCATCAATCTCGACCGTCCGGTTGTGGTTGCTTATTTGTTGTTTGTTGTGGCGCTGTTCCTGGCCCTCAATCTGATAGTCGATATCATTTATGCGGCTCTTGATCCCCGCGTTAGGTTGCAGGGAGATGACACATGAGCGCAAGAGACACTCGAGCAACTGCCGGCGCGCCCCTGGGGGCGCTCTCGAAATGGGCTCTNGCGGTATGGTCACGACCGTCAGCCTCCATTTCGGGGCTGTTTGTGTTGCTGATCGCAACCCTCGCGGCGCTAGCACCCCTGATAGCGCCCACAAACCCCTATGATCTTGCGACAGTAAGCATTCTCGATGGCCGACTGCCGCCGGGCCAGGAGATGTTTGATGGTACCGTCGCCCTGCTGGGCACGGACGGAGCAGGCCGCGATGTTCTGAGTGCAATCCTCTGGGGATTGCGCACCAGCCTTATCGTGGCGATCAGCAGCGCAACGATCGCCCTGACGGTGGGATTGACCGTCGGCTTGGCCGCCGCATTTTATGGAGGGCGTCTGGACGCGTTTCTGATGCGTGTTGTCGACATTCAATTGTCGTTCCCGGCCATCCTCGTGGCTCTGGTGCTTTTGGCATTGCTGGGCAAGGGGATCGACAAAGTCATTATCGCGCTCGCCATCGTGCAATGGGCGGTCTACGCGCGCACCGTTCGGGCAGCCGCCATGGTTGAGCGGCGCAAGGAATATTTCGAGGCTGCCACGTGCCTCGAACTCAGCAATGGCCGGATTATCTGGAAACATCTTCTGCCGAACAGCGTGTCGTCCTTGATTGTTCTGGCGACCCTCCAGACGGCACATTCGATAACCATTGAGGCGACACTCAGTTTCCTTGGGGTTGGAGTGCCGATTACCGAGCCTTCTCTTGGCTCACTTATTTCGAACGGCTTCGACTTCATACTTTCAGGAGCCTATTGGATCACCTTTTTTCCCGGCGTCATGCTGCTTGCGACGGTTGCTGCCATCAACATCTTTGGCGACCAGCTGCGCACCATCATCAATCCGAGACTGTCACGATGAAGGGCGACAAACTTCTGTCAATCAAAGGACTGAGGGTCGAATTTCCAACGCAGGATGGGCCCCTGGTTGCGGTCAACGATGTAGACCTGGATGTCACCAGAGGTGAGGTGCTGGGTATCGTAGGGGAATCCGGATCTGGAAAGACTGTTCTGGGGCTTTCCTCGATGGGTTTGATTGACAGGCCCGGCAGAGTTACGGCCGGGCAAGTGTTGTTTGACGGTCAGGACGTTACAAACTATCCAGAGTCCGGATGGCGAAATATTCGTGGCAACCGGATTGCCATGATCTTTCAGGATCCAACCACCAGCCTCAATCCGGTTCAGCGGATTGGTGCCCAGATGATCGAGGCTCTTCAATCTCACCGTGACATTTCCGGGGATGCCGCTCGGCAAATTATCCGCGATGCTATGGTGCGTGTCGGCATTAACAGTCCAGATGAGCGTCTGGATGCCTATCCGCACCAGTTCTCTGGGGGCATGAGGCAACGGGTGGTTATTGCCATCGCCCTTTTGAATGAGCCGGACCTGATCATTGCCGATGAACCCACAACGGCTCTGGACGTCACCATTCAGGCGCAAATTCTGCGTGATATGCGTCGACTTTCGCGTGATACGCGTACCGCCTTGATATGGGTGTCACACGACCTCGGCGTCGTGGCACAGATTGCACAACGTGTGGCCGTGATGTATGCCGGGCGCATAGTCGAAAATGGTCCGACCGAAAAAATTCTGAAATCACCCTGCCATCCCTACACACAGGGCCTCATCGCGAGCATGCCCGGCAATTCGCCGCCGGGTGAACGGTTACATTCAATTCCGGGCGGACTCCCACAATTGTCAAATTTGCCAGCTGGGTGCTCATTTGCACCACGGTGCGTCTACGCCTCTTCGGCCTGCAACATGATGCCTGAACTCATTCAGACCTCGTCGGACCATGCCGTGCGCTGCGTTTCACCGCTTGATGGAGGCAGCTAAATGGAACATGTCATAGAACTCAGATCGGTAGAGCGCAGCTTCGTCACCGAGCCGGATTTTGCCGACCGTGTTGCGTCCATGTTCGGAGCAAAGTCCAATGCAAGAACGCTCCGCGCCGTCGACGGAGTTGATCTCACAATCGGACCGGGCGAAGTGGTAGGGCTGGTTGGTGAGTCGGGTTGTGGCAAATCCACACTTGGTCGGATCGTGGCTGGCATCCTGCCTCAGGACAAGGGTGATGTTCTGTTTGACGGTCGTGCGCTGGCAGACAAAACAAGNCTTAAGGANGGTTCCGGGCTTGGCGTACAGATGATTTTCCANAACCCTGCATCCGCGCTGGACCCACGACAAAGGATCGGTGATGCAATTGCCGAGGCGCCNGTAGCGCATCGCCTGATCCACAGGTCAGAAGCCCGCNNGTTTGCACTCAACGCGCTGCAACGTGTTGGTCTGGGTGAAGATGCGCTGGACCGNTTCCCTCATGAATTTTCGGGGGGGCAGCGGCAAAGAATCTGTATCGCTAGAGCGCTGGCAGTCGATCCACGNGTCGTTGTTTGCGATGAAGCCGTCGCGTCACTGGATGTCTCAATCCAGGCCCAGATCATCAACNTGTTTCTCGACCTCAAGCAAGAGCTGAACCTGTCCTACCTGTTCATCAGCCATGACATCAGCGTCATTGAGTATGTCGCGGACAGAGTGGCTGTGATGTATCTCGGACAGATTGTTGAAATTGGTGCGACAAGGGAATTGCTGGAAAATCCGCAACATCCCTACACCAAAGCCCTGCTTGCCGAAGTCCCTACACTCGATACAACCCTGTCGGAGGAGCACGCGTTAAAGGGAGAGCTACCCTCNCCGCTAAACCCGCCGTCNGGTTGCCGGTTTCACACGCGATGTCCTGTTGCCACTNCAAGCTGCAGATCAGAGAGACCGGCGCTGGAACATTGGAAAGGTNATCATCAAGTAAGATGTC
>FUFK010073762.1_pt1 | contig 13448 bp, 15 predicted proteins | sample 1021851 | NCBI WGS metagenome assembly FUFK01 (sample SAMEA51879418, study PRJEB19060) | metagenome | reverse complement strand
GAAGTCGATCTCTTCAATCACTGANTTGTGATCNTCGCGGGCGCGCAGCTTGTAGCTATGCATCACTTGCAGCCCAAACTGGTCACCGCGCGCTGTTTCGCTCCCCTTGCTCGGGCAGCCGACAGATCACATCATCGGTTTGCCGCCGGTAACGGCGATTGTGGCTCCCGAGATGTAGCTTGCTTCATCGCTCGCCAGCATGACGTATGGAGGCGCGAGTTCGGCGGGCTGCGCGGGGCGGCCGAGCGGATAATCCTTCCCGAATTCGGCGACGTCCTCTTCCGGCATCGTCGAGGGGATAAGCGGTGTCCAAACCGGCCCGGGCGCGACGCAGTTCACCCGGATTTTCCGATCTGCCAGCGATTGCGCGAGGCCGGCCGTGTAATTCTGGATCGCCCCCTTCGTGGTCGCGTAGGGCAGCAGCGTGGGATTGGGCTGGTCGGAATTGATCGACGCCGAATTGATGATCGAACTGCCCTCACCCATGTGGGGCAAGGCGGCTTTGGCGAGATAGAACATCGCGTGGATGTTGGTGGCGAAGGTCCGCTCCCATTCCTCGTCAGGAATGTCCTCCAATGTCTCGAAAGTCATCTGGTGGGCAGCGTTGTTCACCAGCACATCGAGCCCGCCGAAGGTGCGGTCAGCCTGGTCGATTATCGCCCGGCAATGCGCCGCATCGCTGATATCGCCGCGCATCAGGACGCATTTTCGCCCGGCTTTTTCGACCCATTCCTTCGTTTCCTGCGCGTCGTGATCCTCGCACAGATAGGCTATCAGCACATCCGCGCCCTCGCGCGCGAAGGCTATCGCGACAGCGCGACCGATCCCGCTGTCACCGCCGGTAATGACGACCCTCTTTCCTTCGAGACGGCCGGAGCCCTCGTAGCTGTCTTCGCCGTGATCGGGCTTGGGATGCATTGCCTCGGTCGCACCCGGAACACGCTGTTGCTGCTCAGGCAGGGGCGGCTCGATCTGGTTGGTGGTTCCTTGTCCCATGATGATCTCCCAGGAGATTACGGAGTGTGAGCGTTCCGGGCCGTCAGGACTTCGTCCCGGGGTAGGTGTCGCCTGCAAGCAGTTTGGCGAGATGCGCGGCATTGATCGCGCACATCTGCGCAGTCTCGGTCACCACGTCGGGGGTTTCGGCCAACTCCTTGAAATCGGTGCTGCCCATCGCCTCGCCCACCCAATAGCAGGCCGCGCCCGCCGGGATCGTCCAGCCGGTGTCGTTGAGCGACTGGAACAGCTGCGCCGAGCTCCAGTGCGCGCCATCTTCATTGCCGACGATCGCGGCAATCGCAACCTTGCCGAAGCTCGGCATCCGGCCCTGATCGTCGGTTTCGCTGGTAAAGGCGTCCATACGTTCGAGCACGCGTTTGGCGACCGACCCGATCTGGCCCATCCAAATCGGCCCGCCGAAAACGAGGATGTCGTGGCTCAGGATTTTCTCTCGAATACCCGGCCAGTCGTCATCCTCGCCCTCCTCCGACGTCACGCCCGGCGGGACATTGTAATCGGCGATGCGGATGGTTTCGGCCAGTTCGACATCCTGCTCGGCCAAATGCTCTTTCAGCACGGCGATCATGGCGTCTGTCGAGCTTGCTTCGCCCGAAGATTTCTTGAGCGAGCAGTTCAGGGCGATGGCGGTGAGAGGCATAGGTGTTCTCCTCGGTTGTTGCAGATTGGCGAAGGCGTGCGGCCCTAGCGATCGCCGGGTTCGGCCATCCGGCGATGCATCTGGGCAAGCACCGTGTCGGGGATCACGCCGGCGAACATATCCTGGATCTTGTTCATGAAGCCGCTGACCGTGTGGGCGTCGCCTTCGAGAAGGGCCTTGTAGCCCGCCTCGGCGACCATTGCGGGATCGTCCTTGCTGTCCGATTTGCCGACATCGGTGTTCTCCATCCCGGCGCGGTCGAAGAAATCGGTATCGGTCGGCCCCGGCATCAGGCACGAAACAACCACGTCGGTATCCTTAAGCTCGTTGCGCAGCCCGAAGCAGAAGTAGTCGACGTAGCTCTTGGTGCTATTGTAAACGAGCTGGAAAGCGCCGGGGATGTGCCCCGCGATCGAACCGGTCACAAGGATGCGACCGGCATTCTTCGCCCGCATTTTCCGTCCGATATGGTGCAGGAGCCATGTCGTGCCGGTCACATTGGTATGGATGACATGGGCGATGTCCTTCCACTCCTGATCGAGGAACGCTTCGCCCAGCCCGTGGCCGGCATTGGCAAGCAGGACTTCGGGCGTGCGATCGCCGATCGCCGTCACGAGGGCCTGGAGGCCTTTGGGGGTGGCGAGATCGGCTTCGACCGTCTCGACGCCTGCGGCACCGCACTGCCGCGCGGTGGCTTCGGCCGCGCCAAGATCGCGGTCGGCGGCGAGGATCAGGTCGCAGCCATCGCGGGCCGCCAGCTTCGTGAGCTCGAGCCCGATGCCGCTCGAAGCACCGGTGATTACGCACGGCCCGGACAGCTTGTCGATTTTCCCGGCCATGATCAGTTCTCCATCCCGGGCTTCAGAATGACCTTGGTCCATTCATTCTGCTGCTCCTTGAAATTCTTGTAGCCCTCGGCCGCCTGTTCGAGCGGCAGCCGGTGGCTGATCAGGAACGTGGTGTCGAGCGTGCCATCCTCGATCTTCTCGAGCAGCGGCTTGGTATATTTCTGGACATGGGTCTGGCCGCCGCGGATTTGCAGGCCCTTCTCCATCATTGCCCCAAGCGGCCACTTGTCGGTCATCCCGCCATAGACGCCGGGGATCGAGACCTTGCCGCCGAACCGGACCGCGAGAATCGCCTGCTTCAGCGCGCTCGCGCGGTCGGCGCCCATGCCGACCTTCTGCTTCACGACGTCGAACATGTTGTCGATAGCGAAGCCGTGCGACTCCATGCCGACCGCGTCGATCACGGCATCCACGCCGATCCCGCCGGACATTTCCATCAGGGCTTCGCGCACATCGGTCTCGCGGAAGTCGATGATCTCCGCACCCAGCTGCTTCGCCAGTGCGAGACGGTTCGGATAGTGGTCGATCGCAATCACCCTGGATGCGCCCATCACGATGGCCGACTGGATCGCGAACAATCCGACCGGGCCGCAGCCCCACACCGCAACCGTATCGTCGGGCTGGATGTCGGCATTTTCCGCCGCCATCCAGCCGGTCGGGAGGATGTCCGAGAGGAACAGCACCTGGTCGTCCTCCAGATGGTCGGGAACGACGATCGGGCCGACATCGGAAAAGGGCACGCGGGCGTATTCGGCCTGTCCGCCGGAATAGCCGCCGGTCAGGTGCGAATAGCCGAACAGCGCGGCCATCGGCTGGCCGTAGAGCGTCGCCGACATATCCTGCTTTTCAGCCGGGTTGGAATTGTCGCAGGCCGAATATTGCTGCTGCTTGCAATGGAAACAGCCGCCGCAGCTGATCGTGAAGGGCACGACGACGCGCTGCCCTTTCTTCAGATCGCTCGCAGACCCCGTCTCGACGACTTCGCCCATGAATTCATGGCCCAGCACATCGCCCGGCGCCACGCCGGGAATGACGCCATCGTATAGGTGAAGGTCGGACCCGCAGATGGCCGTGCTGGTGATCTTGATGATCGCATCGCGGGGATTGATGATTTCCGGATCGCTGACCGTGTCCACGCGAACGTCGTTGGTTCCATGCCAGGTAAGTGCTCGCATCATCCGTTCTCCTGCTTGGCTGCACGGGTTTCGTCCCGCGTTCGCGCCGATGTCGCTATTTCCCCGGTTTCCATGAGCATCTTGAAACGCTTCAGATCATGCCGGGCCTGGACCTGCGGCTCACGTAGGAACAGCTTCGCCACCGCTCGGCCGAGCGCGCCTGCGGGCGGGTCGTAGGCCATCATAAGGCTGACTCTGGTTCCACGCTTGCCCGGTGCATCCTCGAAACGAACCTCGCCGCTGGTTTCGATCTCGGAATCCTCGACAGAGCGCCACGCGATCAGCACGTCCTGCTTCTTGCTAGCGATTTCGGTTTTCACCGCGACCGCCTGACCCGCGGGGGCCTTGATCCGCCAGGTCGACGCGCCGTCTGCACCGGCTTCGATCGCTTCCACATTCTCCATGAATTGCGGCAGGTTGGCGAAATCCGACCAGAACGCGAACAGCTCGGCTCGTGGCTTGCGGATGGTTACCGATCGGCCAACCTGCGCGTTATAGCCTTCAGGCTGGCGCTTGGTATGATTGGCGGCATCGTCATATCCGCGATTCTGATGCCTGTTGGACAGGAACGCTCCGAATGCGATCGCTCCAGCAGTAAGAACAACGCCGCCCAGTCCAGCGCCGATTTTGTAATTTTGAGACATAGATTTTCTCCGCGACATGATGACGCAGCGAATTTCCGCTCAAACCGTTCCGGACATTCACGGCGAGACGTTGGTGGGTTGAGTTCAATTCTATGAAGACACTCTTTGGCGCCGCTGCGGGCCGGATCTAGCTGTCAGACGCGTTTTAGAAATCGCAATCGCTTGCCGGGTTCGAGCGGATAGTCGGCAGGGCTGACAAGCGGCGGGGCCAGAGCGCAATCACGAAGGATGGAACCGCCACAATGGCGAACATCGCCTGTTCTCCCATTTTTCGATTATTCCGCTCACGAGAGTTGGTCCGATGAAGCTCCCGATTGCCTGCGCCGTCAGAGCCGCGCTTCGCCGGCCCAGTATACTTGCTCACCAGTGATGTCACGATGAGCGGGGGAGAGCTTGCCATGCTGGCCCTGCGACAGAACCCTCGCATAGTGCATGCCGGGGCTACAACCCGCGGTGCGTTCTCCACTCCGTTGGTCAAGCGACTGCCCAACGGCTGGTTGCTCGAGTTTTCGAACGANGACTTTGCCGCGCCCGACGGTAGAGTTTATGAGGAGGCCGGGATCAAGCCGTCGACAGCGCTAGAGATTTATTCTGGCGGCGCTCTAATCGAGGGACATTGGCGGGCGGTAGAAGCTTGGCCGAGATAATCGCTTCCGACTGATCAGATGGTCCAATTCCTCAAGCCGCAGCTATGACCGCTTTGCGACCTACTTGATCCAGAAGCAGCCAGTCCGCAGGCGGCCCACCTCAAGACGGTCTGTGGTGCGCCTTAGCCGACACATGCGTTCTCCGCTCAGAGCGTTGATCGGGCTGCCCAGAAAACTTCACAACGCGGGGTGAGGGCCTCGCCAATCTATTCGCGGGGTCCGTCCCATCCCGAAACCTCTGAGCCTCTATGAGATCAGCGGCCCAGATAGGCCCTTTGGAGTGGGAGGCCTGACTGACAGGTCGTTCCTTGAGCATTCGATGAGCCGGCGCGGCATCTGCCACGGCAACGCGATAGCAGAAACCTTTCTCTCGTCGCTTAAGCGAAAGCGCATTCGATGCCGAACCTGACAACCCCATGAGAAGCCCGACGGAACGCGTTCGATGACATTGCGATGTTCTACACCGCGGCACGCAAGCAGGTCAGAACGGAATCCTGGCACCCGCATAATTCGTACGGCAACCGATTTCGAAAGCAAAAATTGTCTAGAAAACTAGGGGCTATTCGGTGCTAGATAAGTCGATGGCACCTACGGACCCAACAAATACACCCGACCGGCCTAACACGTATGAGATGCGAAAAAAGGCTGTAAGCTTCGCAGCAGCCCAACTCGTTTTCGACCGCAATTTTGCACTTGATGCGTTCTCATCCGGTTATTCTGCTGGCCGAGGAAAGGCTCTCCCTAAAAACCTCACCGCGGCGATCGTTGATCAGATTGATGAAAATGGCCACGCTAAATTGGCTCAACTTTGTTTGGCTTATCTGCTTGCGCATGAAAACGCCCATGAAGGTCTAGACAAACTAGCCTATCTTTCTTGCCTTCGCACTATTCGAGATGGTGCGAAAATGATCGCACAAGCTGCTGATGAACTTGCTGGGCAGATTCAGCGACACAAGATTGAAACCAACGAAGTCGAACCAGTTCGGGCTGAAACACTTCAGAGGCTTGCGAAGGCCCTACACGGACGGTTTCGCGCCGAAATGGGTGAAGACCAGTTCGATGACCTCACTTCTCCAAAATTTATCGGTAATCCTTTGTCAGACCTTCGGATGACACCCGGTCTTCCCGGTATCGCAGCCCTCCACAATGAAGTGGAGGCGATCCGTGAGGAATATGTTCGCGCTCAAAAGCAGCCTAAGCAGAAAGGAGTTGGGCCCGTTGGTATGCGCCCCGGCAACAAGCCGAACAGGGAGCAAAAAGCCTTTATTCGCGATCTCGCGGCGCTCTACGAAGAGGTTTTGGCGTCGCAGCCGACCGCTCATGACACGGCATCGGGGCCGAGTTCGCCTTTCTTGCGCTTCATACACCGGGTTTACAGGGAGTTCCACGAGCAAAGTGAAGTGCCGGTTGATCCCCACGGCTATTATCCGCCGTCGGTCGGGACTGTGCGCAAGGTGTTGCAATCACGGTGACAAGTAACCCGCCAGAATCATTTTTGTCTGATTTCAGATAGGCCAGTGTGATCCAAAGAGAACGTCCTAAGCAATAGAGGACTTTCATGAGATACACTGGACCTAAATTCGTGTGCTGCAAGCAAATCGCAGATATGTGCAATGTCAGCGTGGTCAGCGCGCGGCGCTACAGCAAGCTTCCTGACTTCCCGCAACCTTTCGAGATCGGCGGTTCAGTCAAGTGGTTGGGCGAGGAGGTTTGGGCGTGGATTATGAGCCGTCGCCGCGTTCGCAAGGCTTGATGGTCAGGCCTTGCGCCGCCGCCGCCCTTCACCGATTTGTCCGACGGCTAATGCGTCGGATAGCAGTATATCAGTCCAAATCGCCGCAAGCTTGCGGCGCCGGTCAATGAAGCCGGCCCGCATGTAGCGAAGCTCACTGCCCGACAATCCGGTCGGCGTGTGGGCGAGCATCAGATCAATAATCAGCGGGTCTCGCGGCCCACCATGCTCAACGATCCACTCGTTCATGATCGTGCTGAACGTGGAACGCCAGCCATGAGGAACATGGCGCTTTCGTAGACCTTCCCTCAGAAACAAGTAGCTCAGAGCGTTTTCCGACATCGGCTTGTGAATGGAATGTGCGCCAGGGAATACATAATTGCTGCCAGCGCTGAACTTCCACGCTTCGCGCAGCACGTCCGATGCCGCCAGCCCAAGTGGCACTGGATGATTGAAACTTTCGTCTTCGCGCTGTTCCAGTTCCTGTTTCATTTTGACCGCCGGTGCAATCCAGATTGCTTCGGTATCGCACCCCCCAGCTTCAGGATTGAACTCGCGAATGTCTTTCCATTCGAGCCACCGGATCATTCCCGGCCTCTGGGCAGTCAACGCTAGGAAGCGCGCAGCGAGCTTGACGACCGGACTGGCTTCGGCGGTATCGGTGAGTGACAATACGTCTCGAGCCTCTTTAATCGTTATCACCGCCGGCCAGCGTCGTTTCGACGGTTTAGCCTTGAGCACTTTTACGAGCGAAGCGGCAGGATCGGATGTGGCATCGCCGTTCGCGATTGCATAAGCGTATATCGCTGAAATACGCTGGCGCAGCCGATGAGCGGTCTCAATAGCGCCGCGGTCCTCGACCTTCTGCAGGGTCGCGAGCACATGGGTCGCATCAATTGCCGTAATTGGAAGCGAACCAATGTCTTCGAAGACATCGCGCTCCAAGCTTACAATGACGTCCTTCGCATGGACCGGCTTCCAGCGCAGTTCCTGTTTTGAAAACCATTCGCGCGCAACGGCCTCAAAGGTATGAGCCGCAGCTAGGCGGCTAGCGAGCGATGCGCGCTTGGCCTCGACAATCGGATCCTTTCCTCCTCTGAGCAAACGCTTGTCTTCGTCGCGAAGTTCACGTGCCTCCCTGAGTCCGACATCTGGATAGCTCCCAAGCGTGCGAAGCTTCTCCTTGCCGCCATATCTGTATTTATGCCGCCAAGACCGGTGTCCGGTCGGCGATACATGAAGGTAGAGCCCCCTCGAATCCGTCAGTTTATAAGGTTTGGTGCCACCTTTTGCGCCCTTGCACTGAGCATCCGTCAACATTCTCTGATCTTTCTTCGAAACTTGATTACCACAAGCTTCTGACCAGCTGTCCTACGAACGCTCCGCGTTCAAGAAGGTGCTATCCTTCTGGAATTGATTGATATTTAATGATCGCGATTGAGCGGGACGCGAAAGGCAAGGCTGCCAATTTTCGCCTACGATACCGTTTGGAGTGGTCGATCGCCGAAGCTTTGCGATACCCCCTGTTCCGCATATCGATACCCCCTTGCATACCCCCTGCCGTGTGATGTTGGCTGATATCGCGTGATCAAGAAAGATATCTCCTGGTTGCCGTAAGGCCCGGAAGACTAACAATTTTGATCATACCTGATCGCAGATGATAAGCATGAATGGCGGAGAGGGTGGGATTCGAACCCACGGTACTGTTGCCAGTACACTGCATTTCGAGTGCAGCGCATTCGACCTCTCTGCCACCTCTCCGCATATGTCGGGTGCGCTTCGGGCCCAGGGCCCCGGTCGAAGCAAGGCGCGCCGATTAGCCGAGCGCCTGTGCCTTGCCAAGCCCCTTTTCGTCAGAATTCGGGGGAAGCTTCGCCAATCGCCATTGTAAGCGGGCGCCTGGANCCCATATCGTCGCTTCTCATGGAACGAGCACAGTATTTCTCCGCCCAGGCCGGTCGCACCATCGATGTGCCGCGCCGCGTCAAGAGCCGCTTCGCCATCGGTGACGTGGTCAAACACCGCGTGTTCGATTTCCGCGGCGTGATTTTCGACATCGACCCGGTCTTCGCCAACAGCGACGAATGGTACGANGCGATCCCCGAGGATATCCGNCCCGATCGCAACCAGCCGTTCTACCACCTGCTCGCCGAAAGCGANGACAGCGATTACGTNGCCTACGTCAGCCAGCAGAATTTGGTGACGGATTCGGTTTCGGGGCCGGTGTCGCACCCCGATGTGCACCAGTATTTCGAACAGTTCGAAAACGGGCGCTACCGCATGCGGGTCAGCCTGACCCACTGAGCGGCGCGNGGCGAACGATCAGTTCTTGATCTTCCAGCCCGACTTCAGGATCCGGTAGGTGGCGAAGGCCAGCACTGCGTTGAGCGCGAACAGGCCCAGCGCGGCCATCGTCACCGCCGCCGCATCGCCGATGTCGCTGCGTCCGAGAAAGCCGTAGCGAAAGCCCGAGATCACGTAGAAGAAGGGATTGGCGCGGCTGACCGCCTGGAAGGCCGGTGCAAGCCGGTCNATGACGTAGAACGTCCCCGACAGCATCGCCAGCGGCGCGACGACGAAATTGGTCACCGCGGCATTGTGGTCGAATTTCTCCGCCCAGATCGATGCGAGCAGGCCAAGCAGCGCGAGCATCATCGCGCCCATCAGCCCGAACCACACCACCGCCCAGGGATGCGCCATCGCCAGGCTCACTCCGGGATACAGCATCATTGCCCCCGCGACGACGAAGCCGACCGCCACTGCGCGGGTCATCGCTGCCCCTACGATACCGCACATCAGCTCGCCTTCGGACAGCGGCGGCATCAGCAGGTCGATGATGGTCCCCTGGATCTTGCCGGAAAGCAGCGAGAAGGAGGAATTGGCGAAGGCGTTCTGCATCATCGCCATGGCAATCAGGCCGGGTGCGACGAAGGTGGGGAAATTGACGCCCAGCACCTCGCGCCCGCCCCGCCCCAGCGCGACCGAGAAGATCACGAGAAAAAGCACCGTGGTGACTGCCGGGGCCCAGATTGTCTGCGTCTGGACCTTGAGAAACCGGCGGACCTCCTTCATATAGAGGCTCCACAGGCCAATCCGGTTGATTCCGCGGATCACCGGGCGACCCCGCGGCGGAAACCTGCTCTCCCCTCCGGCATTACCTTCGACGAAGGATGCGTCCGGATGATCGCTTCCGAGCGATTTGGGCTGAGCTTGATCGACCATAGGGCGCGCCTAGGCCCAAGCGTCACGGCATGCAAGCCGCGGCGCCAAGACACGAGATACAGGACTGTACATGAGCTGGACCGACGAACGGATCGCAACGCTTAAGAAGATGTGGGAAGGCGGTTCGACCGCCAGCCAGATCGCCGACGAGCTGGGCGGGGTGAGCCGCAATGCCGTGATCGGCAAGGCGCACCGCCTCGGTCTCAAGTCGCGCCCGTCGCCGGTCAAGGCCAACGACAAGAAGAAGGCCGCCGCTGCCCCCAAGGCCGCGCCCAAGGCACCGGCGCCCAAGAAAGCGGCGAAGCCCGCAGCCAAGCCGGCCGCTGCTGCTGCGCCGGCCGCCCCGCCGGAACCGGCAGCACCGCCGCCTGCACCGCGGCAGGATGCCGGCAACCCGTCGCAGCCGATGCCGAACAAGAATTCCAACCTGCCCAAGATCGTCTCGGTCGGGCCGGGTGGCTTCCTGCGCCAGGGTCCCGGTGACCAGCAGCCCCCGATTCCCCCAGCGCCGCCGCGCCGCCTGGTCCCGGCCAAGCCGAGCCCCGAAATCGCCNACAAGACCAGCCTGCTGGATCTGTCGGACAAGGTATGCCGCTGGCCGATGGGACACCCGGGCGAACCCGATTTCCATTTCTGCGGCGAGGCCGTGAACCCCGGCTTCCCCTATTGCGTCGAACACTGCGGCCGGGCCTACCAGGCCCAGCTGCCGCGCGGCGCGCGCCGTCCCCCTCCGCCGCTGCCGTTCGGCGGACCGCGGGTACGCTAACCGAGATTTTAGCGGGTCGCTCCTCGCCTAGCCCACAACGGGACGGCGTTTACACCCAAGGACACTCGGCCACCTCCCGCAGCGCGGGGGGCGGCTTGGTGTGCGGAACCGTTGGGGGGCGGAAGAGATGGAATGGGGTAGCGTCGGTCTTGGCGCATTCTTGGGGATTGCACTGACTGTCGGGCTGCTGGCTCTAGCAGTGTATCCGTTGGTGCGGCGCAGCTTCCTGCTTTGGGCAGCATTGCGCGCGCTGTGTTTCGCCATAATGAGCGTTGCCTTGTTCCCGGTAGCGCTCACCAGCCCGACACTTGGGGGCGAATTCCGGACCGATATCGGCGAGATCGCCTTGTCGATCGCGATCGGCAGCACCGGACCATTTCTCGCCGCCTATATCGAAAACCGGCCTCGATTTGCGCGGATTCGCTACTGGCTGCGGACCCTTTTCATCGTCGGCGTCGTCGGGGCGATCGCTACAGCATTGGCGCCGCTATGGCCGGGCTTCGACCTGGTGCACGACCTCCTTCTGCTCACGATGATCCTCGGCATGACGGCTGGTCTTACGGCAGCCGTCCGATCAGGCAGCAGGTTCGCGCAGTATCAGGCTGTCGGCTATGCACCATTGATCATCCTCGGCTTGCTAGTCCTTGCGTATGAGTTGAGTACCGGCGCGCCCGTTCCCTATTGGCCGGTGGCCGCGCTGCTTGCGGTGCTGGTCGATTTCATGGTTACTGCTGGCGGTGTCATCAACGGCTATCTCACGGTCAAGCGCGAACGCGACGAAGCCTGGGCCGACGTCAGCGAAGCGCGAATCGCGGTCGCTACCGATCCGCTGACTGAGATAGCCAACCGACGCGGGCTCGCGCTGCGCTTTCGCGATCCCGCCCATCCGCGCCCTGCCGCGCTGGCGGTCATCGATTGCGATCATTTCAAACGCATCAACGACATGTTCGGCCACGATACCGGCGACGAGGTCCTGATCGCGGTTGCCGAGGGCCTGAAGCAGGAGAACGTATTCCCCGCCAGGCAGGGCGGAGAGGAGTTCGTCGTGCTGATCTATGGCGAGGATTATCAACGGCTGGCAGAGACCGTCCGGCGGCAGATTACCCTGTCGGTACTTGAAAAGGTCCCNGAGGTCCCCTTCCCCGTCACGGCGAGNGCCGGGCTGACCGAAGTGCGGCCGAACGANACGCTCGACAGCGCGGTCAAGCGCGGCGACGAGGCGCTCTACGCGGCGAAGGACGCCGGCAGGGANCAGCTGCTGCTGTGGCAGGACGGGAAGCATTCACAGCCGCGCCTGGTGCACGGCGTCTGACGCGATTGCCGCTGGCATCGCCGGGCATCTTGCCTATGTTCGCGCGCTTTCAGAGAGGAGACTTACATGCCGCTTTCGCTACACGCTGCCTATGTTCCGAGCGCCCTGCAAATGCTGGGGACCGCCCGCCACTTGGTCGATACAGCAGANAAATGGTGCAGCGAGCACGATTGCGGGCATGACGACTTCATCAATGCGCGCGTGTTCGACGACATGCTGCCGTGGTCCTACCANGTCAAATGCGTGGCCGAGCATACGCAGGGGTCGATCGAGGGCGTGCGGGCGGGGCTCTATTCGCCCGATCTCAACCCGCCGCCGACAAGCTTCGACGCNNTGCGCGAAAAGCTATCGGGCGCGCGCGAAACGCTGGAAGCGCTGACCGAAGAGGAAATGGAAGGCTGGATCGGCCAACCGATGCGGTTCGAGTTCAAGGACCGCGGCATGGATTTCAATGCCGAGGACTTCCTGCTCACCTTCAGCCAGCCGAACTTCTATTTCCACTGCGCCACCGCCTACAACATCCTGCGGATGAAGGGCCTGCCCGTGGGCAAGATGGACTTCATGGGCCGGATGCGGATCAAGCGCTAGCGCTTGCGCGCAAACCAGATCGTGTGGCGCGGCCCCTTGTTGTTGGGCCGCGCCCGCACTTCGCGCACCTCGACGCTGAACCCGCTGTCCTTGAGCCGCTGGGTGAACTTGTGGTCGGGCGCGGCCGACCACACGGCAAGGATACCGCCGGGTCGCAGCGCATCGCGCGCCTTGCCCAGCCCGGTCTTCGTATAGATCCGGAAATTGGCATCGCGCACGATCCCGTCGGGACCGTTGTCGACATCCAGCAATATGGCGTCGTATTTCGGCGTCGTGCCGTCATTGGCATCGTCGATCAACGCCGCGACATCGCAGATCACCACTTCGCCGCGCGGGTCGGACAGGCTGTCGCCGGTCAGATGCGCCAGCGGCCCTGCAGCCCATTCGAGGATGTCGGGGACGATTTCGGCCACCGTGACCGAGCCGCCCTCGGGCAGTTTCGCCAGCGCCGCGCGGTAGGTAAAGCCCATGCCATAGCCGCCGATCAGCACCCGCGGGCGCGGCGCATCCAGTTCAGCCAGCGTCAGCTCGGCCAGCTGTTCTTCGGAAAACTGCATGCGCGTCCCCATCAGCTCGTCGCGGCCGAGCATGATGATGAAATCGCGGCCGTGGCTGACCAGCGTCAGCGTTTCGCCGTCGGGGACCTGGGCAGTGGCGAGCGTTTCGCGCGGAAGCATCGTCTATTCTCCATAGCAAAGGGGGCCGCGGGCGGACCCGCGACCCCCTGTAATGCCTAGCGAAGGATCAGTCCTTCAGGAAGTCGGGCACGTGGGCTTCACCGCCCCCGTCCTTGTTCCCGCCGCCATCNCGGTCGCGGCGCGGGCCACCCCGGCCACCGCGGCGATCGCCGCCACGGC
>FUFK010044753.1_pt1 | contig 13448 bp, 14 predicted proteins | sample 1021851 | NCBI WGS metagenome assembly FUFK01 (sample SAMEA51879418, study PRJEB19060) | metagenome | reverse complement strand
GGCTGGCCCCGAGCTGATCACCCCGCAGGTCACGGAGCGGCTGGCTGCGACCCCGACGGTGCGACTGCGTACTGCCCGGCATCCCGCAGCCGCTGTCGTCGAGGCGCTGTCCTACGACCACGTCTACGAGGCCGCTGATCGGTTCGCCGACGTCTACGAGGAGATCGCACGCGATCTCNTNGCGCTCGCCGCCGTCGACGACCTCGTCTATGCCGTACCTGGTTCGCCGCTCGTGCTCGAACGAACGGTGGAGCTGGTGCGGGAGGCAGCGACCGACATGGATCTCGAGCTTGAGATCCTTCCGGCGGTGTCCTTTCTCGACACCGTGTGGAGTCGCCTGCAGGTCGACCCGATCGAGGCCGGGGTCCGATTGATTGACGGCCATGTGTTCGCGACCGCCGCAGCCGGACAGACCGGCCCGCTCCTTGTCGCCCACGCCCACGCCAACCATGTGCTCTCCGATATCAAGCTCGCCTTCGAGGAGCCGCCGGCCACGGCGATCATCCTGCAGCGACTCGGGTTGCCCGACGAGCGCATTGTCGAAGTCGCCTGGGCTGATCTCGACCGCGAACTCGAGGCCGACCATCTCACCTCGCTGTATCTCCCCGAGGTGGCTGAGCCCGTCGCCCACGAGTTTGCTCGCTTCGACGAGTTGGTGCGGACCCTGCGTGATGAGTGTCCGTGGGACCGCAAGCAGACTCACGCCAGCCTGCGGCGGCACCTGCTTGAGGAAACGCACGAGGTGTTGGAGGTACTCGACGCTCGGGCGGCGTTCGCCGACGCCGAGCCTGACCCCGAATTGGACGACCATCTCGCCGAGGAGCTCGGCGATCTGCTCTACCAGATCTACTTCCACGCCCGGTTGGCCTCCGAGCGGGGATCGTTCACCGTCGCCGACGTGGCCCGAGGCGTGCACGACAAGCTGGTCATCCGGCACCCGCACGTCTTCGGCGACGTCGATGCCGACGATGCGGAGACCGTCGTGTCGACGTGGGAGGAGATCAAGGCGAAGGAGAAGCAGCGCGACTCCGTCCTCGATGGCATCCCCCCGTCCCTGCCGGGATTGGCGCTTGCGGCCAAGATCCAGAAAAAGGCGGCGTCGGCCGGCTTCGACTGGGATGGCGGAGTCGAGGTCGCCTACGCCGACGTCGAAGCAGAACTTGCAGAGGTACGAGACGATCCGAGCGAGCACGAAGTCGGTGATCTCCTGTTNGCNGGGGTGCAGGTGGCCCGCAGGCTCGATGTTGACCCGGAGGCTGCGCTGCGCAGTGCTGCCCAGCGGTTCGCCTCGCGGTTCCGTCGGGTCGAGGTGCTCGCCGGGAGCCCCGAAGCGCTTGCCGCAGCTGACGAAAATCAGCTCACTGCATGGTGGGCGGTGGCCAAGTCGGCCGAATCCCTGGCAGACTGACGGTCCCGGGACGGCGGAGCATCCCAGGGCTCGCGCGGTTCGCGCGAAGTCCCTCACTCTTCGCGCGAAGCCCACTAGCCTTGCGCCCGATTCCGCTATTTCGCGCACTGCGAGGTCGTTCCGTCATGAACACCATTGAGCACGTCCACGGTCGTGAGGTCTTCGACTCGCGTGGCAATCCCACCGTCGAGGTGGAGATCGGCCTCGATTCTGGCGCCATCGGTCGGGCGATGGTGCCCTCTGGCGCTTCCACCGGCGCCTTCGAAGCGGTCGAGTTGCGCGATGGCGGCGATCGACTGAACGGCAAGGGCGTGCTGACTGCCGTTGGCTTCGTCAACGGCGAACTCGCCGACACGGTCATCGGTCTCGACGCCACAGACCAGCGGCTGGTCGACGCCGAACTGATCTCCACCGACGGCACCGACAACAAAGGCCGGGTCGGAGCGAATGCCATTCTCGGCGTCAGCCTCGCCACAGCTCAGGCTGCGGCCAACGAACTCGAGATCCCGTTGTGGCGTCACATCGGTGGATCCAACGCCCACGTGCTGCCCGTTCCGATGATGAACGTGCTCAACGGCGGNGAGCATGCCGACAACGCCGTCGACTACCAGGAGTTCATGTTCATGCCGGTGGGTGCGGCGTCGTTCACCGAGGCCCTGGTGTGGGGGGTCGAGGCGTACCACGTGCTCAAGAAGGTGCTCGGCGACAAGGGGCTCTCGACCGGCATCGGCGACGAGGGCGGCTTCGCCCCCGACCTCGCCAGCAATGAGGAGGCAATCCAGTTGCTCGTCCAGGCGATCGAGATGTCGGGCCGAACCCCTGGTGACGACATCGCCATTGCGATGGATGTCGCCTCGACCGAGTTCTACGACACCGAGACCGGCCTCTACACCCTCGCCGCTGAGGGCCGCAGCCTCGACTCAGCGACGATGGCCGGCGAACTTGCGTCGCTGTGCGAGCGGTACCCGATCGTCTCGGTCGAGGACGGCATGGCCGAAGAAGATTGGGATGGCTGGAAGGCCCTCAGGGAGCGTGTCGGTGATCGCGTGCAGCTCGTCGGCGACGACCTCTTCGTCACGAACACCGAGCGTCTCAGCCGCGGTATCGAGGGTGGCTACGCCAACTCGATCCTGATCAAGGTCAACCAGATCGGTTCGCTTACGGAGACTCTCGAGGCTGTCGACATGGCCACCCGCAACGGCTGGACCTCGGTGATGTCGCATCGCTCCGGCGAGACCGAAGACACGTTCATCGCCGACCTCGCCGTCGCCACCAACTGCGGCCAGATCAAGACCGGTGCACCGGCTCGCTCCGACCGTGTCGCCAAGTACAACCAACTGCTGCGCATCGAGGAACAGCTCGGTGAGTCTGCGGCCTTCCGAGGAAAGAGCGCCCTCGCCGGCGGTTGAGCATGGCTCCGTCCCGCTCGCGCGCCACGGCCGGATCACCGGCACGCCGCCCCGCTGGGGGACGGCCTGCGCGCGGCCCGCAACCCGTCCGCAAGCCTGCGGCTAAACCGGCCGGAAACGGACCCCGGTTCCGGCCGGGTATCACCGTACGCGGCGCACTTGTCGCTGCAACCCTTGCGGCGGGTGCGGCGCTCGCCTACATGCCGGTCACCGACTACTTCGAACTGCGCGGCGAGCTGACCGAACTCGAGAGCGAAGGCACTGAGCTACACCAACAGCTCAGCGACGCTGAGTTCCAGAAGCACAAGGCGGAGAGCGAGATTGAGCTGCGAGCCCGCTGCTATGCGAACTATGTCTGGCCTGGCACGGAGAGCTACGCCATCCCCGGTTCCGGCATGGGTTGTGTCTCGGTTCGCTGAGTCGGCCACGATGACCCGATGAGATCTTCTTCGGCGGTCCACGTCGTCGCCCACGGCCTGGTTCGACGCTTTGGCGATCTCACTGCAGTCGATGGCATCGACCTCCACGTGGGGGAGGGCGAGATCTTCGGCTTTCTCGGTCCGAACGGCGCCGGCAAGTCAACCACGGTCCGGATGCTCGTGACCCTGCTGAAGCCGTCGGCGGGATCGGCCTCGGTTGCGGGTTTCGATGTCGCCTCCCAGCCGAACGAGGTTCGTCGCCGCATCGGGGTCGCCCTCCAGGACGCCGCGATCGATCCACTGATGACCGGCAACGAGTCGCTGCGGCTTCAGGCGGTCATGCAGGGCCTCGGCGGCAGGCCAGGGCAGCAGCGGGCGGGAGAACTCCTCGAACGGGTCGGGCTCACCGAAGCCGGCGACCGGCGGGTCGGCACCTACTCCGGAGGTATGCGTCGACGCCTCGATCTCGCTCTGGCGTTGATTCACAAGCCATCGGTGTTGTTTCTCGATGAGCCGACGACCGGACTCGACCCGACAAGCCGCCAGGCCGTGTGGGAGGAGGTCCGGTCGCTCAACGACGAAGGCACCACGGTCTTCCTCACCACCCAGTACCTCGAGGAAGCCGACCAACTCGCCGGTCGTATCGCGATCATCGACGGTGGCACGATCGTCCGAGAAGGTGACCCCGCCGCACTCAAGGAGGCCGTCGGCGATCCGACATTGCGCCTTGAGGTCGCCGATCCGTCTCGTCAGGAGGCGGCACAGGGCGTCCTTGCCACATTCGGAGGTGAGCGCCCCGCCCGGGCCGGACGGATCGCCATCGGTCTTCGGGGCGGTACCGGCAGTCTTGCTTCCGTGATCCGAGCGCTCGACGAGGCGGGCATCGCTGTCGGCCACGTCGAGGTCGACTCGCCCAGTCTCGACGATGTCTTCGCCGACGCCACCGGACGCCGTCTCGAGGGCGCCGGTTCGTGACAGCGGCGGTCACCACCGATCGGCCTCGCTGGCGGATCGCAGCGGAGCAATCGTTCGCCCTCGCCGTCCGCTCGGTGCGCAACACGGCGCGCGACCCCGGTGCCTGGGTGCCTCCCATGATTTTCCCGCTCGTGCTCGCGGCCATCTATAGCGCTCAGTTCAGCCGGGCCACCGAGCTGCCCGGATTCCCCGAGGTCGACTCGTTTCTGCAGTTCATTCTTCCTGCGTCGATCCTTCAGGGCGTGTCGTTCAATGCCGGCGATGCGGGTACCGGCATGGCGACCGACATCCAGAATGGCTTCTTCGACCGCTTGATGAGCTCGCCGACAAGTCGCCTCGCCGTCTTCATCGGCCGTCTCGCCGGGGCGATCGTGTTCTCCGCGATTCTCGCCACCGTCCTGGTGCTGGTCTTCACGGTGTTCGGTGCGCCGGTGCAGGGCGGTGTGGTCGCCGCCCTTGCGTTGATCGTCATCGCAGCCTTTCTCGCGGTCGCAATCGGTGGTTTCAGTCTCGCCGTCGCGATCCGAACGGGTTCGAGTGAGGCGACCCAGGCGATGTTTCCCCTGACCTTCGTGATCATCTTCGTGTCGTCGGCGTTCTTTCCGACCGGACTCATGACCGGTTGGTATCAGGAGGTCGCCGAGATCAACCCGTTCACCCTGATCGTCAATCCGGCCCGCCAGATCGCCCTCAGCGGATTCGACTGGGGCGACTTCGGCCAGGCGATGTTCTGGATCGCCGCCGTCTCCTTCGTGTCGCTCGGGCTGTCGTACCGGGCCTACCTGACCAGGCTGCGACGCTCGTGACGGTCACCGACCTTCACCCCGAGCAAGGTCGGGCGGGCGGCTTCGTGCCGTCGGCGCCGCTGCTCACGGCCCTGATCCAACGAGCGGTGACCAGGATGATCCGGCTCCCGGCGGTGCTCGCGCCGACGGTGATCATGCCGGCCTTCTTCATCACCGCCTTCACCGGCAGCTTCGACGGCATCTCGCGCGTCGACGGCTACCCGACCGACAACATCGTCAACTGGGTCGCTGCTTTTGCCATCCTGCAGTCGTGCGCCTTCGCCGGTATCGGTGCTGCGGCGGCGATGGCCGCCGACCTCGACACCCGCTTCATCGATCGGCTCCTGGTATCGCCGATGCGGCGCGGGCTCGTGCTGCTGGCACCGCTCGGTCAGGCCGCCGTCCGGGCCCTGATCCCGACCACCATCATCCTGCTCATCTGCCTACTCAAGGACGCGTCGATGCCGGCCGGCATCCTCGGGGTGGCGATGGTCTACCTCGGCGGCATGTCGATGGCGGTCGTCATGGGCCTCTTGGGTCTCGGGGTCGTGTTGCTCGTCGGGAACATCCGAGCGATGGCGGTGGTGCAGGTGATTTCGTTCCTGGTGCTGTTTCCATCGACCGGTCAGGTCCCGATCGAGTTGATGGAGGGTTGGCTGGCAACGATGGCGCGCTGGAACCCGGCGACACCGGTACTCGCGATGACCCGCCAGGGCTTCCTCGGTGAGATTTCGTGGGCCGAGACATGGCCGGGCCTGCTCGTCATCGTCGGTGGTCTTGCGCTCTTCGGGGCATTCGCCCGTTCTCAACTGCGCCGTCTCCACGGCTGACCGGGCTCCGCGGGGCCGGGTCGTCGCTCGCCGCAGCGCTAGATTGGTCGCTGGTGAAGGATCTCTTCAACGCTCTCGATACATGGCACGGCTCGGGGCGTGACGCGGCCATCGCCCGGGTGGTCGACCTCGACGGCTCGGGCCCTCGATTGCCCGGCGCAGCTATGGCCGTCAACCTCGATCAGGACGTCCGCGGGTCGGTCAGCGGCGGTTGCGTCGAAGGCGCCGTCGTGATCGAAGCGCTCGACGTGATGGAGGCCGACGACCATCGGGTCGCGACCTTCGGGTACAGCGACGACGAAGCGTTCGCCGTCGGTCTCACGTGTGGCGGCACGATCCATCTCTTCCTCGAGCGTTTCAAGCCGGGCGATTGGTACGCCCCGCTGAAGGCCGATATCGCGGCGGGCCGCGCCGTTGCCCTCGCCACAGTCATCGAGGGGCCAGGGGTCGGCAACAAATTGCTCGTACGGGCCGATGATTCCGTGATCGGCACGCTCGGTCATGAGAACCTCGACCGGGTCGCCGAGCGCGACGCCCGAGGTGAGCTCGCCGCCGGCCGCTCCGGTTTGCGGCACTACGGCGAACACGGCGAGGCGCGAGAGGATGTCGTCGCCGTCTTCATCGAATCGTTCGCCCCGCCGCCCCAGATGCTGATCTTCGGTGCCGTCGATTTCACCGCCGCGCTCGCCAAGGTCGCCAAGGTGCTCGGCTACCGGGTGACGGTGTGCGATGCCCGTGAAGTGTTCGCCACCAACCAGCGCTTCCCGATGGCTGACGAGCTCGTCGTCGATTGGCCCGATCGGCTGCTTGCCGACATCGGCGGTGATCTCGGCCCGCGCGACGCCATCTGCATCCTCACCCACGACGCCAAGTTCGACGTCCCCGCCGTCACCGCATCGCTGGAGACGAAGGTCGGCTACATCGGCGTGATGGGGAGCCGTCGAACCCACGACGACCGCACCAAACGCCTGGTCGACGCCGGTGTCGACCAAACCGGCCTTGATCGCCTCCGATCACCGATCGGTCTCGATCTCGGGGCCCGCACGCCCGAGGAGACGGCGATCTCCATCGTGGCGGAGATCATCGCGGAGCGCACCGGCCGCTCTGTCGCCTCCCTCTCCCGCACTGAGGGTCCGATCCACGATTGAATCAGCTCGGCGAGGGTGGTGGCCCCATCGGTCGCTGTGGTGTCTCACGAACGTGGAAGCGCTGACGCCAGTCGAGGTGGGTGCTGTCGTCGATCGACAACTGCCATGCGTAGGAGCGCCCGGGGGTGACCGGGAGCGACGGGAAGGTGATCGCCAACGGCACCGACAAGGGTGTACCGGCCTGAAGGCCCGCAGGCCGGCCGGCTTCGAATCGGCCGTGCACGACCAGCGGCTGCTCGTTGATCATCACGGGGTGCCCGTCCTCGTCGAGAAGGTCGAGGCGCCACTGGTGAGGTGTGTTGGCGCGGTCCCAGGGGACCTCGATACGGATGGCGACCCCCATCGGCTGGGGCCGAGGTCCGATGACGGAGAGACCACCGCCGAGGACATACAGCTTGCGGTCGGCGACCTGGGCCGAATCGGCCAGCAACATGGTGACCCGGAGGGTCGGGGGTGAGGCTGGCGCGGGAACAGTCGGGTCCATGCCGGTGACCCTAGGCTGTNGCGGTGACCGACATCGACCGCATCCGTCAGCGTTCCGTTGCTGCGGTGATCCTCGCCGCCGGCGCCGGATCCCGTTACGCCGGTGACACCCACAAACTCTTCGCCGAGCTCGACGGACGTCCGGTCATCTCCCACGTCGTCGATGCCGCTCGAGCCTCTGAGGTCGACGAAGTGATCGTGGTCGGCGGTGCCGTCGACCTGGATTCGTTCGTGCCCGACGATGTCACGCTGATCCACAACGAGCAGTGGGCCGATGGTCAGGCGACCTCACTTCGTGCNGCNGTCGGCTATGCGGAGTCNCGACGTCACGACGCGCTCGTGGTCGGGCTCGGTGACAGCCCTGGAGTCACCACCGAGATCTGGAACAAGGTCGCCGAGGTCGACGCCGATCTCGCGTCGGCCCGTTACGACGGCGAACTGCGACCGCCGGTTCGCCTCAGCGCCTCGATGTGGGCATCGCTCCCGGTCAGCGGTGACGACGGGGCTCGTGCCCTCATGCGGCAGCGTCCTGACCTTGTCCGTCCGGTCCCCGTCGATGGTGACCCGCGCGATATCGACACGCTCGAGGACCTCCGCCGGTGGAGCTGAGCGACTCGTTCACCGTCGCCTGTCCGATCGATGAGACGTGGGCACTCTTGAGCGAGCCCGAGCGGGTCGCCAGGTGTTTCCCCGGCACCCACCTCACCGAGGTCGTCGGCGACGACCATCACGGTGTCGTCAATGTGCGCCTCGGTGTGCTCGCCGCCCGCTTCGCCGGTCATGTCAGGTTCGAACACGACCTCGACCGGCACCGGATCATCGTGAAGGCTCGGGGTGACGGCAACCAGGGGCGAGCAGAGGCGCACATCACCGCTCGGCTCGAAGCGCTCTCCAACGATCAGACGCAGGTGAATGTTGATGCCGATCTGCAGCTCGAGGGCCGCTTGGCGCAGCTTGGTAGGGGCATCATCACCGACGTGAGTTCGGCACTGACCGCCCAGTTCGGCGACAACCTGGCGGCTTCGACCACTGCTGAGCGGGTTCTCGGACCCGACGCGTTCGCTCATCCTCGAAGCGTCGCGATGCCGGAGCCCGATGCGCTCGACCTGCTCGATACTGCTCGTCGGCCCATCATGAAGCGGCTTGTCCCACTCGCCGGCCTGGTCACGCTGGTCGTCTGGCTCCTTCGTGGTCGTCGGAGTGGTCAATGAGCGAGCTCACCGTTGCCGACCGTCGGCGGGTCGCGGAACTGTTGGGCCGCGAACCCGGCGGCGCCTATGAGATCGTCGTGCGCAACGAGCTCGGCGACCCGGTTGTGCTCTGCAACGCGCCGTTGCTGGAATCGGGTCGACCCATGCCCACCCGGTACTGGCTCGTCGGTGATCACGAGCGCCGAATCGTGGGCCGTATCGAGAGCGACGGCGGCGTGCGGCGTTCCGAGGCCGAGATTCCTGCCGAGGAGATCGAAGCCGCTCACGAGCGCTACCGACTCGAACGCGACGCCGCGATGCCGCTGGATCACGACGGTCCGCGGCCGTCCGCCGGCGTCGGCGGTACCCGCCGCGGCGTCAAGTGCCTGCACGCCCACTACGCCTGGTATCTCGCAGGCGGTGACGATCCAGTAGGCCGTTGGGTGGCCGAACGGTTCGCCGCCTACGAGGACCGTGACGATCTCCCCGAGGACCATCACCATGACTGACGCTCCCGTCGCCGCCATCGACATGGGCACGAACTCGACTCGCTTGCTCGTCCACGACGGCGAGCACACGATCGAGCGGCTCATGACCATCACCCGGCTCGGGCAAGACGTCGATCGCACCGGTCGTCTCGCCGACGAAGCGATCGAACGGGTGCTCTCGTGCCTGCGGACCTACAAGTCGGTCATGGACCAGCACGGCGTCACCCAGGTGCGAGCGGTGGCCACCTCTGCCGCTCGTGATGCGGCCAACCGCGACGAGTTCTTCACCGCAGTGCACGACGTCATCGGCGTCGAACCAGAACTGTTGTCGGGCTTTGACGAAGGCAAGCTTTCGTTCCGAGGTGCCACCGCCGACCTCAATCCCGCCGACGGCCCCTTTCTCGTGTTCGATATCGGTGGTGGATCCACGGAGTTCGCGTTCGGCACCGACGAAGCCGAGGCAGCGATGTCGCTCGACATCGGTTGTGTGCGACTCACCGAGAAGTACGTCGAGCACGACCCGCCACGACCCGAGGAACTCGTTGCGTGTTTGTCGATCACCGAGGCCCACCTCGACGATGTCGCTCGCCAGATGCCTCAGATCGCCCATGCGGCGACCTTCATCGGGCTTGCAGGCACCGTGTCGACCGCAGCGGCGGTCGAACTCGGTCTCGCCGAGTACGACCGCGACCAGATCCATCACTTCGTGCTCACGAAGGAAGCAGCAGAGGACGTCTACCGCACGCTCGTCACCGAAGCCCGCGACGATCGCATCCACAACCCCGGTCTCGAAGAAGCTCGAGCCGATGTGATCGTCGGTGGCATGTGCATCCTCGTACGCATCATGCGCTACTTCGACATCGAGGAGCTTGTCGTTTCCGAGGCCGACATCCTCGACGGGCTTGTCTTTTCGCTGCTGTCACCACCATCGAGCTGAACTCGCCCCACGAGTGAGCGGGTGCTTCACTGACGGCCATGACCGTCCGTGACCTGCCCGAGTACGCCACCCTCCTGATCGAGGAGCCCGACGACGACATCGTGCTCGTCACCATGAACCGGCCCGAGCGTCTCAACGCGATCTCGGCTCAGCTCATGACCGATCTTCAGGACCTGACTCGACGGGTCGACCTTGACCGAACGCTGCGGGCCGTCGTGCTGACCGGCGCCGGTCGCGGGTTCTGTGCCGGTGCCGACCTTCTCGGTGACCCGAGCATCCCGCCCGGTGCAGAGGGCGTGGGTCCGATCGTCGGCCGGTTCATGGCCCAGGATCAGATCGCCACGGTCAACGAATCGATCCACCGCTCGCGCAAACCATGGATCGCAGCGGTCAACGGCGCAGCGGTCGGCGGCGGCTTCGCCATTGCGTTGGCCTGCGACGTGCGGATCGCCGCTCGGGGTGCGCGCTTCGGTGCGGTTTTCATCAAGGTCGGCGTCAGCAACTGCGATATGGGAACCAGCTACTTCCTGCCCCGACTGGTCGGCGCCGGCCGGTCGGCCGAACTCTTGCTCACCGGCCGGATCTTCGGTGCCGACGAAGCCGACCAGATCGGGTTGGTCGCCGACGTGGTCGACGATGGCACCGAAATCGAACGGGCGATGGTGACCGCNCGGGCGATTCGCGAAAACGGACCGTTCAGCGTCTGGATGACCAAAGAGACGATGTGGCAGACGGTCGACTCGCCGTCGCTGCGTCATGCCATCGACATGGAGAACCGCACCCAGATCATGACCACCACGACGGGCGACTTCAGCGAGTCGATGGCGGCGTTCGCCGAGAAACGGCCGCCGGAATTCGGCGGCCTCTAGTCCTCAGCCCTGCGGGGCGGGAGGGTCGCTCGGAGGGCCGGCGAACAGCTGGGCCATCGCCAGCCAGTCGACCGCGATCTCGCCCTCCACGGCGAGGTCGGTGTCGGTGACGTTGCGTCGTTGAGCGGTGACGAGGCAGAAGTCGAGAGCCGAGCCGGTCACGGTGGCGTCGGCCTGCTCGGGGCCCCACACCCAGGTCTCGCCGGAGGGCGACGTCAAGGTGACCTGTACGTCACCTGCGGGCACGTCGAGTCCCCGGTTGATGTACGTCCAGCCTCGAGTGATGGAGCCGAGCTGCGCGATGTGCCGGAGCCGGTCGGTCGGTTCGCGCTCGACGCCGACGGTGTCGCAGATGTCCTGACCGTGCGCCCAGGCCTCCATCAACCGGGCGGTGAGGAATGACTTCGCACCCATCGACGGCCCGTACCACTCGATGCGGGCGTCGTCGGCGCAGGTTGCGGCTGCGGCGGCGAGATCAGCCCGCTGCCGACGCCAGTGGTCGAGCAGCTCAGGAGCCGACATCGCCCGGGTCTCGCCCAGCGTGGCGTCGTCGGCTGATGTTGCCGACGCGAAGGCGGCAGCGACGAAGGACTCGCGGTGGGTGACGAAGCCCTCCGGATCGTCGATCGCCAGCGCTGCCGTCATATCGAAGAACGCAAGGTGGCCGATCTGGTCGCGGACCGCCCAGCCGGGTGATGGGGTGGCCCGCTCCCAGTCCTCGGTCGCCAGGGGCGCGACAACAGCATCGAGGGCGTCCTGTTCGGCGATGAGGTCGGCGGTAATGGAAGCAACGGTCGGCTTGTCCATGTCGGCAGCATGGCATGCCCGTGTTGTGGTGACGGAAGGGAGGCCTCGCCCCTGTGCCGCGGCCGGGTCGACGGTCAGGCGACCGATGCCCGAGCGGCGGCGATGTGGGTGTCCATCTCGTCGAGCGTTTCCTGGCGAAAGGCCCTGATCGTTCCGGCGTAGGCCCTCGGATCAAGGGTCGCCGCGAGCTCGGCGGCGATAGCAATCGCTTGGTCGAGCAACTCGTCGGCTGGGACGACCTCGTCGAGAAACCCGACATCGACCGCGTCGGCGGGCGTGGTGATGCGGGCATTGACGATCGAGCGTTGCATGTGGCGTTTGCTGAGCCGGGCACCGGCGATCGTGAGCGCCCAGTCGGGCAGCACCATCTTGATCGCCACCTCGTTGAGTCCGACCTTTGCGGGAAGGTCGGCGCCGATGCGCACATCGCAACCGAGGAGCATCAAGGCCCCGGCGGCGAGCGCATGGCCGGTGCTGGCGGCCACGACCGGTACCGAGCAGCCGTACAGGGTGCGCACCAACTCGCCGCCGTTGGCGACGAGGTTCACGATCGCCGACTGGTTGTCGGCCATCATCACGCCGAGGTCGAAACCGGCAGAGAACTTGCCCTCTCGGCCATGCACGACGACCGCTCCGATCTGGTCGTCGTTCTCCGCCTCGCGGATTGCGGTGAGGATGCCGTCGATCATGTCGAAGGACAAGGCGTTGGCCTTTCCGTCGTCAAGGTGGACGACCAGGACCTGGTCGCGGCGTTCGGTCGTGATGGNGCTCATGACGCGCAGCGTAGGTCAGACAGGGCGGTCGGCGATGGTCGACGTGCTGGTCGGGGCCTCGCCGGTCTTCGGGGCGCCGAGCTTGCCTCGGACGTGGTCGTCGACGCGCGTGGCGCCGTAGCGAGATTCGCCATCGTCGACGAAGGCGGGGAGCGGGGCCACGACGACGTCAGGGTCGGGGTAGTGGAACCAGGCGACCGANCGTCGCCGTTCGGCGGCGCCGAGGGCCATCGGAACGACCCGATGGAGGGTTGAGGGCCAGGCGTCGTTGGTCCAGATGGCGAGAAGGTCGCCGACGTTCATCAGCAGGTTGCCGGCGGACGGGATCACATCGATCCACGAGCCGTCGGAGCCGACGATTTGCAGCCCGGGCACCGGGTCGGCGAGCAGCAGGGTGTAGGTCGTGTAGTCGGAGTGGGCGCCCATGCGGAGTTGTCCGTCGACGACGGCTTCGGTGCCGTCGGGGCTCGGGCGGTAGTCGATGCAGGCGAGCATGTCGGGGCCGTTGACGGAACGGGCGGCGAGTTCGGGCAGGCCGAGTCCCTCGCCGAGCATCGTGTCGAGTCGGCGGCCGAGACGGCGGAATTCGGCGAGCGCTGCCTGGGCGGCGGGCCGGTAGGTGGGCACCGCGTCGGGCCATGGTGTCGGCTGCACGAGGTCGGTCCAGCCGCCGGCGGGGGTGTCGGTTCCGGCGTTGAAGCTCTCGAAGAGGTCGGGAGGCGTTTCCTCGCCNAGGGAATAGGCGAGTGCCTCGCTTCCCCTCGCCCGGAAGCCGCGGTTGGCGAGCGGTTCGGGATGAACCGACCGGTGTTTTTCGGCTGCTGGCAGCGCAAAGAAGTCGTTGGCTGCCGCTCGGAGCTCGGCCATCGTGTCGGCTTCCAGGCCATGGTTCTCGAGTTCGACGAAACCGAGCGTGGCGAGTCCCGA
>FUFK010068563.1_pt1 | contig 13452 bp, 19 predicted proteins | sample 1021851 | NCBI WGS metagenome assembly FUFK01 (sample SAMEA51879418, study PRJEB19060) | metagenome | reverse complement strand
GGCTTCATCGGTAGTCATATGGTCAAACGACTAAAGAAAGAAGGGTACTGGGTTCGTGGAGTTGATCTAGATCATCCAGAGTTTGGTCGCCACGAAGCCGATGAGTTTGTTATCGGTGATTTAAGAGATAAAAGTTTTGTGAATAGAGTAGTAGAATTTAAAGGATGGCAGGGTAATTTCTATAATCAAATACCATATAAGATGATAGAATCCTTTGATGAGATATATCAGTTTGCTGCTGATATGGGTGGTGCTGGATTTATATTTACAGGTGAGAATGATGCAGATATTATGCACAACTCTGCAACTATTAATTTGAATTTATTGGATGCAATAGTCAAGGCTCAAAAAGAAGATAGAACAACTCCAAAGGTATTTTATTCATCTTCTGCTTGTGCATATCCATCACACATTCAAGAGGATGTTGATAATCCTGGCTTGAAAGAAGAGGATGCATATCCAGCCAATCCAGATTCAGAATATGGTTGGGAAAAATTATTCTCTGAGAGATTATATTATTCTTATAGTCGTAATTATAATATTCCTGTACGTGTTGCTAGATATCATAACATCTATGGGCCTGAAGGTACATGGGAAGGCGGTAGAGAAAAAGCTCCTGCTGCAATCTGTAGAAAAGTGGCGAACGCTGGTCTTGCAGATACGATTGAAGTGTGGGGAGATGGAGAACAAACTAGATCATTCCTATACATTGATGATTGCATAGAAGCCACACGCAGATTAATGGAATCTGAGTGTAAAGAAGTTATCAATATAGGTTCAGAGGAAATGGTTTCCATCAATGAGTTAGTAAGAATAACTGCAAAGGTAGCAAACAAATCTATAGGTAGNGATCATATTGATGGCCCTCTAGGTGTAAGAGGACGTAATTCNCAGAACGATAAGATCAGAGANAAACTTGGATGGGATTATGAATATTCTCTTGAAGAAGGAATCAAGAAAACATATGCGTGGATATCATATCAAGTTTATAAAAAGAATGAAGTAGAAGAACAAGCTTTACAACCTAGTTTACCTGAGAGATACTAAATGATTGGATTTAATATGTTAGGTCAACTTGGCCGTCTGGGAAATCAGATGTTTCAAGTTGCATCTTTGAGAGGTATCGCAAGTAATAATAATTACAACTATGCCATACCTCCATCTAAAAATAAAAATGAGTGGACAGATCATCAACTCTTCAATCCATTTGTTTTTGAAGGTGTAAATCCATTGAACATACAGTTCATAGATTTTCAAAGACCACAGGTAGAAGAAGCTTCATTTTCATTTGATGAAAAATTATTTAATGATTGTCCTGATTGGGTAAGTCTAGTTGGGTTCTTTCAATCTGAAAAATATTTTAAACATATTGAAGATACAGTTCACTCTATGTTTGCCTTCAGACCAGAGATTTTAGAACCATGTCAATCTATGATCAATGGTGTTGAAAAACCAGTATCTCTTCATATTAGAAGAGGAGATTACTTGACAAATTATAAGAATCATCATAATCTAGGACTAGATTATTATGCAAAAGCCTTAGAACATTTTAAAGACAATCAGATTGTTATTTTTAGTGATGATCCTGCTTGGTGTAAACAACAGGAACTGTTCAAAGATGATGATAGATTCCTTGTATCTGAAGAAAATAATCAGTACATGGATATGTGTTTAATGTCTCTTTGTGTAGGACATATAATTGCAAACTCATCATTCTCTTGGTGGGGTGCATGGTTATCTAAGAGTAAAGATGTCATAGCTCCTTCTAAATGGTTTGGGCCTGACAAACAACATCTAGAAACCAAAGATTTATATTGTGAGGATTGGACTATTATCTAATGAAAGTTGCTGTTGTTTTTATTGGTACTGATAAGTATCTNAATTTTCTCCCTACTTGGTATGAAAGATGTGAAGAGTTCTTTTTGCCTGGCGTAGATAAAAAATATTTAATTTTTACAGATGGTAGTGTGCCAGAATCACCAGATAATTCTATAGTATATCATCAAGAACATCTTGATTGGCCATACATTACATTGTATAGATTTAGAATATTAGAAAAGGCAAAAAAAGATATAAAAGATTGTGATTGGTTGATATTTATTGACGCAGATATGGCTGTAGTAGATACGGTAGAACCAGAAGATTTATTTGATGAATCTAAACCATATATTGGTGTTCATCATCCATGTCATTTCTTAAAATTTCCTCCACATGATAAACCACCAGGCGCATTTGAAACAAATCCATTATCACTTGCAAAAATATCTGAAGAGTATGATCATTCAATTTATTGGCAGGGATGTTTATGGGGTGGTAGAATACCAGAAGTATTTGACTTGATGAAAGAACTTGACAGACGTACTACAATAGATGAAAAGAATAATGTGATTGCAGTTTGGCATGATGAGAGTCATCTAAATTGTTTTTATTCTGAAAACATAGAAAAGGTTCATACAGTTGGGCCTGAATATGCGTTTCCAGAAGTCTTCGCAGACTACTGTGATTTTAAACCAAAAATGGTTCACATGGCCAAAGATAATAGTAACTATCATGTCTAAAAAATTAGCTCTAATATATTCTGGACAACCCAGACATCTAAGAGAATGTTATGAAAATCATCATAGTAATTTCTACCAACCTGGCTGGGATGTAGATGTCTTTGCTCACATTTGGTATGATGAAAGTTGGGTAGGTTCATATTTTTGGGATCAGTATAAAGATAGAGGTAGATGGGATGCAGAGTTGATTCCATTTATGAAAGAAAAATGGCAACCAAAGGCTCTAGAATTTGAAGAACCAAAACAATTTGAATCTGATTGGCAACCTGACCCAAGATTTCCACATCCAGTCAACAATATTATTTCAATGTTCTATAGTCTAGAAAAGGCTAATGTTCTTAAGAAAAAATATGAAGAAGAAAACGGATTCAAATATGATTGTGTTGTAAGACTTAGAACAGATGAATTCTTTTTCAGAAATGTTGGATTCTTAGATGGGTATAATTTAGATACTATAAATGTATTCAAAGAGTTTGCTCATTTNGATTATGGAATCAATGATCACTTCGCATTTGGAAGGTCAGATTTGATGGATAAATATCTCAGTGTCTGTAGTAATCTATCAACAATTATTGAAGAAGGAGCTGCAATAAATCCTGAGACTTTGATTGGATGGAACGCACAAAAACATCATAAATTACCTGTGAGTAAGTATGATTTTGGTTATCGTTTATGGAGGGACATGTGACCAAACTTGTTATATTTGATCTTGATGGTGTCTTGATTGATAGTAAAGATCATCATTATGAAGCCTTGAATCAAGCTCTTGGTGAAGAGTATGCAATTAGTAGAGAAGAACATGTCAATACTTATGATGGTCTTCCTACAACNGCAAAGTTAAAACTCCTAACAGAAAACAAAGGCTTACCCACTGATAGATACGATCAGATATGGGAGGATAAACAGGCTAATACACTTAGAATTTTTAGTGAATGTGTTGCAAAAGATTATGAGTTGATGGGATACTTTCAACAACTTGTAAATGCTGGATATAAGATTGCAGTTGCATCAAATAGTATTCGTAATACAGTAAAAATTATTCTATTAAGATTAGGACTTTTAGAGTTTGTAGATATCTATTTTTCTAATGAAGATGTAGTCAGAAACAAACCATTTCCATCTATGTATTGGAAGTGTATGATGGCTCTTGGTGCCTTACCAGATGATACTGTTATACTAGAAGATAGTCANGTTGGTCGTCAAGGTGCATTGGATAGTAAATGTCATCTAGTGCCTATTGAAAATAGAAAAGATTTAGATCAACATAAGATTGATAGAATTAAAAAAATTCTTAATGGTAAAAAACAAAAAGTTTCTTGGGAGAGTAAGACTATGAATGTATTGATTCCTATGGCTGGTCGTGGAAGTAGATTTGCGACACAAGGATATACATTCCCTAAACCTTTGATTGATGTAAAAGGNAAACCTATGATTCAAGTTGTTGTAGATAATTTGAATATCAAAGCTAAGTATACTTTCATAGTACAGAAAGAACATTATGAAAAATATAGTTTACAATATCTTTTAAATTTAATCGCACCTGATTGTAATATAGTTCAAGTTGATGGTATCACAGAGGGTGCTGCCTGTACAACNTTACTTGCAAAAGAATTTATTGATAATGATGAACCATTACTCATGGCCAATTCAGATCAATTTGTTGAATGGGATTCAAATGAAACTCTCTATGCATTTTCTAATGGTGATTGTGATGGTGGTATTCTTACCTTCCCTGCATCACATCCAAAGTGGAGTTATGCAAAGTTAGATGATGATGGATTTGTATCAGAAGTAGCTGAAAAGAAACCTATATCAGAACATGCAACAGTAGGTGTTTACTGGTGGAAGAAAGGATCTGATTATGTAAAGTATGCAGAACAGATGATAGAAAAAAATATAAGAACTAACGGTGAGTTTTATGTATGTCCTGTATTCAATGAAGCAATAGGAGATGATAAAAGGGTTCGTATAAAAGAGATAGATAAAGATGGTATGTGGGGTATTGGAACTCCAGAGGATCTTAATTACTTCCTCAAAAATTATGAAGGAGACATTTAATGAAAGTTGCTTTGTTATTGTTTGGTCAACCAAGAAACGTTGATAATCCTAATTCTTTTAATAGTCATCAGAAATGGATCTTTGATGAATATGATGTAGATACTTTCTGTCATGTATGGTGGGATAAAGATGTATCAGAGTATGATGTATCTGATTGGGTAGGTGAACAATGCATTGCGTCAGGCAACCCTGTAGAGATCATAAAGAGTCTTTATAAACCTAAGAGTATCAAAGTAGAGGCTCCTAGAACATTTAAGTTAAGTGATAGTCTTTATAAAAAAACTAGACAGAGATTTGGATATGGCCATCCGTGGTCTGAAAAGACTCTGAGTAATGTTTCATCACATCTATATTCTATAGAAGCTGCAGCAAGATTAATTAAGAATCCAGATGATTATGACTTTATAATTTTATCAAGATATGATAATTTTATACATAATTTTCCTGATCTCACTTCCATGAGTGATGAATATTTTTACATCTCAGATCATCATCCAAGATTTCCTGATCTCATGTATATCTTCGGATCAAGATTTATTGAAACTCAGTATACTTATGGTAGAATGGAAATGTTAGCTGACAAATANTTCCATAGTTTTTGGGAACCATCAGCTGAGTGTTACAAGTATCATAATTTTATGAATCAATGTCTTCCATCAGAACTATTCCCTGTGCATTTGCCTGTCAGAGTTGTTAGAGATAACATTGGATATGGAGATACTTCTAATCTACCTCAAGAATACTTAATGAATATACAATGAGACTTATTGCACACCGTGGAAATCTAAATGGGCCTAATCCATTAGTAGAGAATGATCCCCAACGTATCACATATTGTATAGATGAGGGTTATGATGTAGAGATTGATGTTNGATATGATCACCATACAAATATGTTATGGTTAGGTCATGATGAACCACAACATAAAGTTAATTGGTTTTGGATTGCTGGTCGTAGAGACCGTTTATGGATTCATTGTAAAGATGTTGCAACTTTACATGAGTTTTCTACTAAGACTAGTGGATATAATTTTTTCTTTCATGACAAAGATGATTACACCCTAACTAGTAAACANTACATCTGGGCATATCCAGGCAAGTCTTATACAGATCANACTGTAATGGTCATGCCTGAATGGAAAGAAGATGTAGATTGGGACACACTAAGAGCCACAAATTGTTATGGCATTTGTACTGATTATCCACAGAGGTTGATATGAAAATTGTTTTAATTGGGCCTGGTATCATGCCTATTCCACCCACAGGTTGGGGTGCAGTTGAAATTCTTGTATGGGATACAAAGATTGCATTAGAAAAATTAGGCCATGAAGTATTGATAATCAATACAAAAAATGGAAGACAGATTATAGATGAGATTAATAATTTCAAACCTGATTTTGTTCATGTTCACTATGATGAATTTGTACCAATAGTTCCTTTCATACAATATCCAAATGCAATCACAAGTCACTTTGGATATCTAGAAAGAAGACAACTATTCAATGGATATATCAATGTAGCCAATGAGTTTACGAGAATCAAACCAAATGTATTTTGTTTGTCTGAGGGTATAGAGAAAGTTTATAATATTATGTTTGATATTGACAGCACTTATGTTACACCAAACGGAGTGAATGTAGATGAATTTAATTTCGTTTCTGATCCTGAGTTTCCTGATCGTAGTATCTATCTTGCAAAGATTGATTACAGAAAAAGACAACACCTCTTCCAATCAATAGACAGTTTATGGTATGCTGGAAACATAGCTGATGATAGATTTGATAAGAGTAAAAACTATCTTGGCGAATGGTCAAAAGATAAACTATACAATGAGTTGACAGAGTATGGAAATCTGGTATTATTATCAGATGGAGAGGCTCATCCTTTAGTCTGTATGGAGGCACTTGCCGCTGGTCTTGGTGTCGTTGTATGTCAATGGGGTAAAGCTAATCTTGATACAAGTAAAGAATTTATTACAGTGATCGAAGAGAAACACATCAATGATATTGATTTCATTGAATATGAAATTGAAAAGAATCGAAAATATTCAGTAGAACATAGAGATGAAATAAGAGAGTATGGTAAACAATTTGATTGGGTTAAAATTATTGAAAAGTATTACTTACCAAATGTGGAGAAGGTAATCGAAAAACATGGATAGAAATAAATCTGCATACAAACTAAAAGACTTTGGCCCTCTGTACATCATTAATCTTGATGGACAACCAGAAAGATGGCAGTGGATGAAAGACCAATTAGATTATTGGCAAGTCACTAACTATGAAAGAATATCTGCGTTTGATGGTAGAGAAGATGATCTATCAGAAATCATATCTGGTAGATATCCAGATGCAGTTTCATCAGGAGAAGTTGGTTGTGTTACATCACATTTAAAATCAATCAAACATTGGTATGAAACTACAGATAGTGAGTATGGTATCTTCATGGAAGATGATTGTGATTTCTGTTCAGTAAAACATTGGCCATTTTCTTGGAGAGAGTTCATGTCAAGAATGCCATANGATTGGGATTGTTTACAGATAGCTATAATTAATCCAAGAAGATTGATTGCAAATATTCATCCGAGATATGTTGATGATTTTTCTACGGCTTGTTTTGTTGTGAACAGAAGGTATGCAGANAAACTTATGCACTTCCATTGTCGTGGTGATAAGTTCAAATTAGATAATGGTGTCAGACCTCGTGCTGTCGCTGATGATTTGATATACAATGCAGGGAGAACATATGCAATACCCTTGTTCCTTTACAAGTTAGAATTAGGATCTTCTATTCATCCAGAACACATAGATGCATTTCACAAAACTAGTCGAGAAGGTCTAGATCACTGGTGGACAAACCAGTCTGCGGATATGCCNATAGATAAATTTTTTGAATACGACACACACGAATTGTATTGATTTGCCAACATATCAATATNATGGTATCATAAATACCATTACATAGAACAATGGGATCGAAAGATCGTGCCCCTGCGTAGAATGTAAGAATCTTTATGTCGAAAGATTTTCCATCCGCAGGGTTTTTTAGTACCCATGCGAGATACTTTAAAAAAAATGTTTAAAACTTCAATTGCAGCAATCGCTGCCGCCCCTTTCCTAGCTACTAGTGCTGCATTTGCAGGCCCTTACGTTAATTTAGAGGCAACTGGTTCATATCCTGACGGTGCTTATTCTTCTGGTGGTCTAGAAGCAGTAGTAGGATATGAAGGTGCTACAGAATCAGGTATTGGTTGGTACGTATCTGGTGGCCCNACAGTNACTCACACTGAGNCAACTGATGAGTTCGGAGATGTTGAACTTATTGGATATGTTGGTGCNNCATACGANAAGTTCTACGGNGANNTNTCTGNNGTAACTAACGNNGANNNNGTTGANTGGGNTGNAAAAGNTGGTGTTAANTTNACNTTCTAAATANNAGTGAGACCTTTCGTGCGGTCTCTACACGGAACTACTCAAGACCTCTACATAGTGGGGGTCTTTTTTATATAATGAATTTACTCAAACATCCGTTGTTTCAGATCAATATGATATTGGTTTGTTCTCTTGTGTTCATAGAGTTAATGCATATCAACTATCACAGAACAGCACCACCTTGTCCTGTACAAGAAATAGAAATGGAAGATGATTGGTAGACCCCTTTACAGGGGTCTTTTTTTATGTCATANTAAATAATGAAGGAAATATTAAGAAAATGACNNTAGANTATTACAAAGTACAATTAAAAAAGACAGCAGAACAACTATCAGAGAAAGGAAAAGGTATTCTTGCTGTTGATGAATCCACAAAAACTATTGGGAAAAGATTATTTGATATTAATGTAGAGAATACAGAAGAGAATCGTCAGGCCTATCGTGGTATGTTATTCACTACACCAGACTTAGGTAAATCTATCAGTGGTGCAATTTTATTTGAAGAGACACTCTATCAGAATCATGCTGATGGTGAGAGTATGGTTGATAAACTTATCAAACAAGGAATCATTCCAGGCATCAAGGTTGATAAGGGATTGAAACCATTGCCTGGCGCTCTAGAACATGAGACATATTGTTCTGGTCTAGACGGATTGACAGAAAGAGCCTCTGACTACTATGTTCGTGGTGCAAGATTCGCCAAGTGGAGAGCCGTTTTACAGATCACAAAGGATGGCCCATCTGATCTTGCAATACAGGAGAACGCATGGGGTCTTGCAAGATATGCCCGTTCAGTTCAAGAGGCTGGATTAGTTCCTATTGTTGAACCAGAGATACTCATGGATGGAGATCATAGTATAGAAACTACATCGAAGATTCAAGAACACGTAATCACAGAAGTATATAAAGCATGTAAACTAAATGGTGTATATCTAGAGGGAACTCTANTNAAACCATCGATGACAGTATCAGGAAGTCGAGTGCCTGATAGTGACGCAAAGACAGTTGCAAAGACAACAGTTGCAACATTACTCAGATGTGTTCCAGCCACTGTGCCTGGTATTGTATTCTTATCTGGTGGACTAAGTGAAGATCAAGCCTCATCATATCTAAGTGAAATGCAACACGTAGGTGATGTGCCTTGGAACTTATCATTCTCATTTGGTCGTGCATTACAACATTCATGTCTGAAAGCATGGGGTGGAANCGATGAGAAAGCGGGACAGAAAGCATTACTCGAACGTGCAAGGGCTAATTCTATGGCATCATATGGAGTTTATGAGCCACAAGGCTCTGGAGAATCACTTTTTGTATCGGATTACAAATATTAAGATTAAATGTAGTTAAAGATACAGTTAAGGCGCTCTATATAATGAGGTTTATAAACTAAAACTATGAAAGCATTAGCAGTTGGCCTGCTCGCACTTGGTGTATCAGCACCAGCATTCGCAGGCCCGTATGTATCCACCAAGACCGAATTTAAAGGTAATGAGGATGGATATTCTAAGATGGTTAACCAAGCAAGAATTGGTACAACCTTTAAAGTAGGATCATTGAAACCATACATCGAAGCTGGTGGTGGTATTGTATCACCAGATGGTAAAGATGCAGAGGGATTCCAAGTAGTTGAAGTAGGTACAAAGTTTAAACTTACTGACTCACTTGCTGCAAAAGCAAAGTTTGAGCATAAGTGGGAACCAGATTCAGAGAGAGACTGGAAATTTGAGGTTGGCACAAAGTATAAATTCTAATCATGAAAAAAGCACTTTTAATCGCAGCAGCAATCACAACTGCTGTAATCACTCCACTCAACTCAGCAGTGGAAGCAAGAACAAGACTTAGTGGNGCNGGTGCATCCTTNCCNGCTAAGATCTATACTCGTTGGTTTAAAGATCTAGCAACTGAAGGTGGCCCAAGAGTTAACTATCAGGCAGTTGGATCTGGTAGTGGAAGAAAAGCATTCATCGACCAGACAGTAAACTTCGGTGCATCTGATGATCCTATGAAGGACAAGGACATTGCTAAAGTAAAAAGAGGATTAGTTCAAATCCCTATGGTTGGTGGAACAATCGCATTTGGATACAACAATCCTGGCTGTGACCTTAAGTTAACTCAACAACAAGCAGTTGAAGTTGCAATGGGTATCATTACTAACTGGAAAGAACTTGGTTGTGATGANCAGAAGNTNACTTGGGCACATCGTTCAGATGGTTCTGGAACNACNAAGGCATTTACNAATAGTATGGAAGCATTCTCTCCNACNTGGACANTAGGNACNGGTAANTCNGTNGCGTGGCCAAAAGGAGTTGGTGGTAAGGGTAATGCTGGTGTTGCTGGTGTTATTAAGAATACACCTGGTGCTATCGGTTATGTGAACCAATCTTATATTGATGACGTTGTTGTTGCAGCAGCACTCCAAAACTTAAACGGTGAGTTTCTAAAACCATCTGTTGAAGCAGGAGCAAAGGCACTTAATGGTATCACTCTTGATGAGAACCTTGCTGGTAAGAACCCTAACCCAACAGCAGCAGGAGCATATCCGATTGCATCTCTAACTTGGATTCTTGCATATGAGGAAGGCAACGGTAGAAACACAAAGGCAATCAAGACATCTCTATCAACTCTATTGAGTGATGAGTATCAGGATAAAGCACCTACACTAGGATTCGTTCCTCTTAAGGGTGACATTCTTGAGAAGTCAAGAGCCGCAGTTGAAAGAATAGGTAAATAGTTACGATACCCTAACAATCGGATAGACATATGGAAATCAAACCAAAACAACTGACTAAGTATGTCTGTTCGATTATTATAATCGCACAGCTATTCGGCATCATTACATTATTATCAAAAAAGAAAGTGTTTGAATGTAAAACTTTCTCACAGGGAACTGTGATTTGTCAACAAGTATAATATAATTGTTACATAAATTAATCTAATGGGGGTCATAAGACCTCCTTTTTTATGTTTTGATACCGAAATGTTAAGAAACTTGACAAAACTTAATGTTTTATATATAATATTGTTACATAAATTAATATTTCAATGACAGTTACAACTGAATCAGGTGGAAGACAAAACGCTTTCCCAAATGAAACAAGACCTTATATTGATGAAAGTGTTTCCTATGAGGGATACCCTCAGAATGCTGAGAAAGTTAATGGTCGTTGGGCTATGATTGGTTTCGTTGCACTCATCGGTGCTTACGCAACAACAGGTCAAATCATTCCAGGCATATTCTAATGGATACAAATCATCCATACTGGCGATATGCTGAAAAGGTCAATGGTCGCCTTGCGATGCTTGGTCTTATAATCGCAACTATTAATTATGTTTTATTTGGCACAATTATTCCTCCATTATTCTAAAGGTACAAACAAATGACTCCAGAAGCAGAAAGATTTAACGGTTGGGCAGCTATGCTCGGTTTTGTTGCAGCAGTAGGTGCTTATGCAACAACAGGAAACATCATCCCAGGCATATTCTAATGACCGACAAGGAATCAAAAAGAGTTGCAGAGCAACTTAACGGAAGACTAGCGATGCTTGGCATCGTAGCATGTATAGGTGCATACCTAACAACAGGACAAATCATTCCTGGCTTTGTGTAAATGCCAGAGTTGTCCGCAACAAACGAAATATCACCCTTCATGGCAATCCTATGGTGTTTTTACCCCATAGGTATTGTTGTTTTCTTCAGTCTAATGTTTAGTTCTGATGATGACGATGACGATGAAGGAGGTGGAATCATGACCCCAGTTTATCAAGGAGCATAATGTATCACATTTTATTCACAACAATAGTTACACTTTACATTGTATCAGGTGTAGGTAATATAGCTTTCGCATGAAGAAAATATTCTATAGTCCATACTATGCACTATACGAGTTTGGTTTCTTTATAATTATAGGTACTGCAGCAGGATCACTAGGATTAGTATGAGCGATTACATGTCACAATCTTACCATGATGTCATGGAAGTATATAAAAGACCAATGAGTGTCAGATACATACCCACATTCTTCTGGGCAATTGTATGTGTCTTTTCATTGTCTCTAGCATTTCCAGTATTGGCTCATGCTGATGTGCCTGTATTGTATGTACAGGTTCCACAGTGGACAGATGATTGGGCAGTATGTGCTGTAGATATTCCAGATGCAAAATGTCACTGGTATGTACAACAGGCAGACAATACATTTGGTGAGGGATTCGATTGGGAGACAGCTCCTTGGTTTGATGTAAATGGTTTAAATGACGTACCAGCAATGCAAGCGTCAACAGTAGTAGAAAAATTACAAGAAGTAGGATGAGTATTCAACATATCATACCAATGTTCTTAGAGATAACAGCAGGCACAATAACACTAACCACACTCTTCGTGGTAGTAATGAAGATGATGATGAAAGAAGAATTTGATTCTTGACTTAAATGTAAAGTTGTGTTAAAATAAATAACGGAAGGATGTTGTTTTCAACATATTCCTACTGCTCCCAACCGAGACCTACGTAGGCAGTCTAATACTTCGTCTCTCATATCCGAAAGTGAAGGGATTTTCGGAAATAAGTATCGCATCTAACCCTTGGTGCCCTACTTACAAACGTCTTACTAATGACAACTCTATCTAGAAGGCAGGGTGGTCTCCTACAGGGATGGCCAGAGTTCTGCGAATGGGTAACATCAACTAACAACAGATTATATGTTGGTTGGTTCGGTGTACTCATGATTCCATGTTTGCTCGCAGCAGCAGCATGTTTCGTAGTAGCATTTATTGCTGCACCTCCAGTCGACATCGACGGAATCAGAGAGCCTGTAGCAGGTGCTCTAATGTATGGTAACAACATCATTTCTGGTGCTGTTGTACCTTCATCCAACGCAATCGGTCTACACTTCTACCCTATATGGGAAGCAGCAACTGTAGACGAGTGGCTCTACAACGGTGGGCCTTACCAGTTGGTTATCTTCCACTTCTTAATCGGTATCTCCGCATACATGGGAAGACAGTGGGAATTATCATACCGCTTAGGTATGAGACCTTGGATCTGTGTTGCTTATTCAGCACCAGTATCTGCAGCATTTGCTGTATTCTTAGTGTACCCTTTCGGTCAGGGATCTTTCTCAGACGGTATGCCATTAGGTATCTCAGGTACATTTAACTTCATGTTCGTGTTCCAGGCAGAACATAACATTCTAATGCACCCATTCCACATGGCTGGTGTTGCTGGAATGTTCGGAGGATCTTTATTCTCAGCTATGCACGGTTCACTAGTAACTTCATCACTTATCAGAGAGACAACAGAAGATGAATCTCAAAATTATGGGTATAAGTTTGGACAAGAAGAAGAGACATACAACATTGTCGCTGCTCACGGATATTTCGGTAGACTTATCTTCCAATATGCGTCTTTTAACAA
>FUFK010055965.1_pt1 | contig 13455 bp, 19 predicted proteins | sample 1021851 | NCBI WGS metagenome assembly FUFK01 (sample SAMEA51879418, study PRJEB19060) | metagenome | reverse complement strand
TAAATTCTTCACTAGTAGATGAATGATAGTAGGTACCATCTGTATGTGTTTCACCATCTTTCAGACCATGCATACCATAATACGATGGTTTCTTACCTTGAATGTGTTCAAACAAATAACAAAATGCATCAAAGTCATTTGTCTGTGGGTTACCAAAATTAACTTCACCAAATGGATAACTCATTATTCTTTCTCCTCAAATGATTTCATCCAAGCAGCAAGAACTTCTCTTGCCTCAAACTTGTTGATACCAAAAACATCTACTAATACAGGGGCTGCACCAAACATATTAATTTGACCAGACTCTCTCAGTGAATCTAAAAAATCGAACATATCTTTCATTAAAAATCTCCTTCTGCGACTTGAACTACAGTAAAACCTTTATCTCTCCACATGTCAACAACTTTCTGTCTATCATCGAAGATTAAATCAATCTTACCACCCATTTCAATAAACTTATCTGCAAGTTCAGATTTAAACTCTGCATCACATCTGTAATCGCCATCAGGTCTTAAAAAGACTCCTTTGTGACCATCACCAATCCATTGACTAATTTGTTTCTCAGTAATCTCTCTTTCTGATTCGTTTCTTGCACTAAAGAAAGCAACTTCATCACCTTGTGCAATGTATCTTTTTGCAACATCGCAAACCCATTGAACAGGAGTATCATCTACTGTTGCCAATCTAAAGTTTTTCCAATCTTTGTTATCACCATTTACAAGATGTCTTCTATGTTCAACATCAGCGATAGTGCCGTCAACATCAAAAATTATTGTTTTCTTATCTCTCATGATTCCATCCTACTAAAAAAGCAGGGTCGCTGTCAACCCTTTACGGTGTAAAATCTGGTTCTCCTCTATTGTAATTTACTTCAATCTTCTCTGCATTTTCTTTGCAAAGTTCTTCAAAGGTGCCTTCGAAGTCAACATCTGACTCAGTGTGTAAATACACTTTATCAATCTCAGTGATATAGTCAAATGAACCACTAAGACCATTGTATCTGTTTACATGTTTCATGACCTCAGCAGCCACAGATGCCTCAGACACACTAGGAACTTCATAGTAATCATGCACGCCTTCACCATATGCATCTTTCTCAAATATCTCTTTTGAGAGTGTAGCACCAACTACATAAGTAGAACCACCTTTGAACTTATGGAAGTTCTCTCCATACTCTTCAAGGTTTTGGGTGTGTATTACATATTGAAATTTCATAGTGTCTCCTTTATTTGAATCTTTTTTCATACTGTTAGTGTATCAAAAAGTGAGACCTATTGTCAACCGTATCTGGCGTTTCCTCTGAGTGCGAAGTATAGACCACCAACATATAAACTGACATGTAGATAATCTTTGTAGATTACATCCCATAGACTAGCAGGACTAAGAATCCATATAACACCTGTTGCAATACAAGTCATAGTGATACCACTAAAACGAGTCAACAAATCTCCTAGTTCTTCTGTAATACTTCTAAATCTAGGTGAATATCTGCCGATTCTTGAAAGAAAGAAATGTCTAGCATGCCATGGTATGAGACCGAAAAGTCCACCTACAATCAATCCTATAGCAGAACCAATCTCACCATATGTGACAAACCACCATACGATATATGGTAAACCCCATGCCTCTGCTGTTGCACCTGTGACAGGAAGTTTACTAAGTCCTTGTTGCAAGAACATTGCTGATAAAGGTATTCTTAAAAAGAATGTGGCTATTGGTGCTGATATTTTAGGAAACATTTTCGAATGACCAATAGTGATTGTTAGTATCAGGATAATATTCGCCTTTATTGAAACCCCATTTGGTCATAATGCCTTCAGCGGCAGTATTACCCTTTTGAGTATAGGCGTATATTCTTGGATGATATGCAGTTGCATGAGGCATAATTAAATCCATTACACCTTGTTCTCTATAATCTGCATGTGTGCATACATCTATTGCAAGACACCAGACATCTAGTTCTGGTTCATGTGGGTTTACTTTTAGAAAACCCAACCAATATCCAACTACAATTTTACCATCGCAAACCACAAAAGAATCTGACATCAATTCAGTTATAAACTTCCATGTCTCTAAACTGTATAGATGTGTTTCTGGTTCAGTATGATTAGAATGTTGAACATTCCAACAATCACTGTAGTCCTGTGGTTGCATTTTTCTTACGGTTAATCGCATATTCTATCTAATTCATCATAGTCATGTTCACCATGAACTTCGATTGTAAATGTATCATCTTCTTTGTTGTGGGTCACAACATGAACGAACTCATAGTTTGCCTCTTCTAATTGGCTAACCTTTTTATTAAATTCTCTGTAATCATCTCTTGATAGAGTGACCTTTTGTCTACTTGAAATCATCTTCCAACATCTCCTAAATACTTTTGTTTACACTCTTCCCATGTCATACCTATTATGTCATCATAGAATAGTGTCTCAGTTAAATTCTGTCTTTCTGCGTTCATGAGATTATTGATTCTCTTGGCGGCATACTTTTCTTTCCACAATTGAGTGAGTGCCTCTACTGAACCATCAAATGATTTTACTAGTTTACTCTCATCTATTTCACCCCTAAGAAACTCTCGTGAGTTATCATAGAATGTAGAATAGTAGATACCTCTTTGATGGTCACTCTTCTGCAACTCTTTTGGTATCTTCAATTGTGAATACATAAATTGTCTCATACGATTTCTATGGTCTCTCTTTAGTGTCTGACCATTCTCTCTCTTTGCAACATATAATAAAAAGTATCTTTCGTTGTAATGTTTCTCTGCATAATCAAGCATTGCTCTCTCAGTGTTCTTTGTCATTTCAAATGATAATGACCCTTGACTATATCCCATTTTCTTCCAATGTTTGAGTCTATCGTATTGTGATAGACCACCTGTTTTAGATTTACCATAGAGTGATGTTGTAGTCATACCTACTAACTTATCGCCATAGTTTTCTTGCCATTGATTCTGTATCTCATCTGCACAACATAAGAGTGCCATGAGTTTACCACCTGTGTAATTNAAACCAAGTGGTTGTGTTGGNAAGATACTTGAACCGATTGCACTNTTGTTTAGTTTACCACTATTTGTTTTGTATTCTCTATCCCAACCAATGTAATTATCTCTAGGTGTTAAATCGATAAAGTCACCTGTAATACATATGACACCTAGATATTTACCTGTGACTTTATCTCGGACAATATAGTGTAGATTACGCCCTATGTTAGATGAGTTCTTTTGAGAATGTGTCATTGTTCTAAGACAATTCCATTTCTCTGTAAGAGAACCAGCAGACTGCCTATCTTTTTCTGAATCAGTGTATACTAATTCTGGTTCTAGTTTTTCAAAGTCTTCATATGAATTAGGAAACCATATGTTGTTTTTAGTTTCTGTAATTAGTTTCAAATGGTCTTCATTGACAAAGTTTGTTTCTTCACCATATAAAGTCTGAACTGTTTGTGATGGATATTTTAAATGTATCTCTTGATACTTCTGATATAAGGTGTATTCTGCCACACCCATTTTAGAAACGAATGATAAATCTTTTATGATTGCATCTCTCAAAGTTTTTTCAGATACAATTTCTTTCTCAGTTCTGTTTGCCTGATACTCATCGAATTGTTTCTGAACAAATGGTTCCATCATTTCCAACCTTGAAACTTCTCTCTGCCTCTATCTGCAACTGGTATATCATCATCAATCAAAGTATCACCTTCAATCAATTCTTCTTGTGCCTCTTGTTCGACATCATACAGTTTCATTCTACTTCTATCGATACCAATAACAAACCTTTTGAATATGGTTGGGTCATTGTATCTATTCTTCAATTGTTTCACTACTAACTGGTCTAAGTCTTCAAGTTCTTCTGATGTAATCAGTGCGAACATCAAGTCAGCAGTTGCAGGTAAACCAAAAGATTCAGAAGTGTCTTCGAGTCCAATATCTGTGGAACCATAGCCACTTCTGGTCGTTTGTGTTGCACTCACAATAGGCAAGTCATGTTCGACTGCAAGACCACGAAGTTCTTCTGCAATACTCTTGACTAGTGTGTAAGAGTTTGCACCAGCGCCTGGTCTGATTCTTTGTGATGCACAAATGTTTAGATAATCAACAAAGATAATATCTGGTTGAAAGTCTTTCTTGATTGATAGTTCTTGTAAGACATGTCTAAAGTGACCAACATGAGCAGATGCAGTTGGATATTCTTTGATGATTAGTTTGCCTTTTGTTTTGTTTTTGAGTCTGCCAATCTTTTTACCATAGTCTTTCTTAGATATATCTGGCAGTTCTTTCATTGGTATATTCAGAACATTGGCATCGATTCTCTCTGCGATTCTTTCTTCTGACATTTCAAGTGTGATGTATAATACATTCTTGTTCTGCATCAAGGCACTAGATGCCATATGACACATGAATAATGATTTACCAACACCTGTGCCTGCAAGACAAATGTTTAGAGTCTTATTAGGCAAACCACCTTTTGTAATCTTGTTGAAGTATTCTAAATCGAATGGCAGTTTCTCTTCTTCTGTTGTATAGAAGTCATATCTTTTTTCTGCATCTTCAATCTGGTCGTGACCAATGTTTGAATCAAAGGACACGGAAAGTGCATCTTTTAGTAATTCTGGTATTTCGCCTGTTGACCTTTGAGATTTTTTGTCTAAGACTTCAATAGAATCCATGACTGCAATATAGATTGCTCTATCTTTGCACCACTGTTCTGTTTCGTCTGTCAACCAATCTATAGGTGTTTCATCTTTTGGCAATGTCTTTAATAACTCTTTACTATTCTTGACTACTTGTTCTGGTTGACCAGTTAAGTTTTCAAGATTTATGAGAAGTGCTTCAAGAGTTGGAGACTTACTATACTTATCGAAATAATGTGTAATTTCTTTATATAATAATTGCTCTGATGAATCAGCAAAGTATTCAGATTTAAGAAAAGGAATTACTTTCCGTGTAAACTGTTCACTCTGTATCAGATTCTTGATTATAGTCTGTTCTATTCTCGTTGTTTCCATATTTAAAATACTGATTGCATACTGTTTCTAATCTTTCCATTACTTCATCGGTGAAGTATTTCTCTGGATTATTGTTAATTGTTTTACCAAATTCTGTTTTGCCATTTGGTAATTTAACTCTAGTTGAAGATTTTTCAAAAACTCCACTTGCAAGAGCCAAGTCTAAGAGACCGTAATATCTGTCGAGACCTTTATCATATGTCAATCTGACATCGACCATTCTGTTCTCAACTGTCAATCTACTCTTAGCGTTCTTACAGTGTATAATATTTCCTACGATTTCACTACCCTCTTTTTCTTTTCTTTTTGAAAGATAGATTATTGAAGAGGCGGCATACTTCAAACCTGAACCACCACCCATTTCTTTTTGTGGGAACATAGAACCAATTACATCATATGTATGATTGGTCACTATCATAGGAACTTTTGCACGACCAAGTTTAAGAGTCAACACTCTAAATGCACCCTTTGTAATTTGGGCACGAGTCATGTCTTTAGTTTCTTTTCCTTCAGCAGTATCTTCGATTTCTTTTGTTGTAGATAACATACCAAGTGAATCTAAACAGAACATCATTGGTGGTCTGTCATCTTCTGGTGTTTCTAAATATCTATCGAGAATATTGATTGCCTGATTTCTGAATTGTTGAACTGTTATTACAGGCACAATAACAACTCTTGATGAATCTATTCCTCTTTCTTCAATCATATCTTTTGTGATTGCTGATTCTGATTCGAAATAAATTACGGCAGCTTCAGGATTATCTTCTAAGAATTGTTTACACATTCCCAATGCAAAGAAAGTTTTACCTGTTGCTGATTCACCTGCGATTGCAGTGATTTTGTTTTTTGGCAGACCACCATATAGTGACCCACTCAATAAAGCATTGAAGACATAAGAACCACTATCTATAAATGAGTCTACATCTCCTGCAGCTACGCCATCAGAAACAATACCTGCGTATTCATTACCTGATGCTTTTACTAAGTCTTTAATAAATGACATATTTCACTTCTCCATAATATATAATTTTTCATATACTGTATAACAGTATACTACTTGTTGTCTAGATTGTCTAGTGACTTTTCGAAATCTGTTTTGAATTCATCTGAACACTTTTCATATTCCCACCTTGCCTTTAACATTTCAAGAATAACTTTCATTTGTGTTTCTAGATGAATGATATAACCGAATATGATTACTATCATACCGATATAAAATAAGTCCATCAAACTTATTGTCATAGTTCTACTACACCTTGTTCGATGAGAATCTCTCTGTTGGCAAGATGACCTTTCTCTATCTCTTCTTTATTACCACCTGNGTATGNNACTGCATGATGGTCATNAATCATNTGTTGATTGATAGAGACTTCGTTGTCTGAATGAAATAACTCACCTAAAATTCTGCCAAACTTACCTTTATCATGAGATACTAATTCTATATCTCTATTTTCTAACAGACTTTTAAGATGTTTCTTTGATGCTTTACCAAACTTCTTCTCTACTAAATCTCTTGTTCGGCTCTCAGGCGTATCGATGCCCAACATCCTTACTCTTTGTTTTTTATACGACATGCCAAATCCTAGATCGATGTCTACATCTACGGTATCACCGTCTACGACCTTGACTACTGAAACTTTATATCTATACATAATAGTTGTGTTGCCTATGCTCCTTCTTTTTCTCCCAATCTTCTATTGCCTTCTTGATAGAATCTTCTGCAAGAACTGAACAATGTAATTTGATTGGTGGCAATTCAAGTGCCTCTGCGATATCNTTATCTTTGACTTGTTTTGCCTCTTCGATTGTTTTACCTCTTAGCATATCAACAAACATAGTAGAAGANGCAATTGCAGAACCACAACCATATGTTTTAAACTTAACATCAACAATCTTCTCATTGTCATCAAGTTTAATCTGCAATTTCATAACATCACCACATGCAGGTGCACCTGTCATTCCTGTTGCGACCATTGGGTCTTTAGGGTCAAATCTGCCTACTGAATGTGCCTCTGGATTATTTAATACAGAATTAAATCTATCTACTACTTTTTTACTATATGCCATACTGTTATTTATGTAAAGAAAGAATCGAGACTNGCNTTNCCNAACTTATCTTCTATCTTATTTACATTTCTACTATTGAACTCTTGAAAATCTTTGTTGTATATAAATGGTATCTCACTTACTGTAGACCATTCTTTCTCACCTGGCGCCATAACTTTCCATTCTAAGTTGTCATCTTTCGGATAGTTTATAGTCCAGTCTACTGTAGAGTTAGAGAGATACTCTCTATCGTCTTTGTTTATAGGGTAAATATATTTGTATTGTTTACCCTTAACTCTTTTCAAGTTCAAGTCTATTCTTTGTTCGTAGTTTGGTCTATGACCGTATTTTTTACCGTCTGTATTAGGCAAAAGTCCTTGCATAGTTCTAGGGTGAACTTTCTCACCATTCTCTGTCACATATAAATCTGTCTCAGAAAAACCACCATATAAAAAGTTTGCAGACTGATATACATAACCAACTTTACCTACGATGCCGTCTGCCCATGTAAATAGATATTTGATTCTTAGATGTTGTCTAATCCATTTAATTACTAGTGATAACATCTGACTCTCTGAATTTTTAGGCATATCGTCTGTCATTGCCATCTTACCTATCTCAAAGTAATCNGNAGATNTNAAGTTCNGGAAANANNNNTTGTATTGTATGTTTTGGTCTGGTGCCCCACCCTAATGATAATACGCCTACTAATTCGTCATCGACATAACAACCTAGCCAGTGTTTCGTAAGTTTTGGTATTATTGGTGAGTAATGCCACTTTTGTAAGAATAAAGTTGCAACTCTATANTCTACTTCTTTTATTATCATGAGAAGAAACTATCAAGCGATGCGACAGGTTCAACATTCCAGTTTATTAACTGAACTATTGCCTTTAGTGGTTCAACAAATGATTTATCAAACTGCATATCGTAGTCAACAAATCTATGTAAGTCAAACTCTTTTGGTAATACTGATGTAAATGATATTACATTCTCGTTAATAGGATTAGGTGTTGTAAGATATGTAAAGTGTATCTTTTCGCCATTCTTGATTGTTTCATATCTCATGTCTAAACTTTTCTCTCTGAGATGATGATTGTATAACAAGGCACCTCGAACATGTATTGGTGTGCCTTTAGAATAAATTGTTGTAGGGTCTTGATACTGAACTAGACCTCTACAACCTCTAGGGAAACTGGCATCTTCGGCAGGCAGATTACGAAACTCTTTTCGTGCAGTCTCTACGAACTGCCAGAGTTCTTGTTCATTGCCTGTCATCACAACTTTNAGTGCCTCTTCTAGTTTCTTTCTAACCCATAATGGCGTTGATGACTTTGCAGTTTCTATACCCATCATTTTGAGTTTAGGTGTAGTGAGTCTTACGCCCTCATTGTCATGAACATTTANNATATATCTTTTCTTGGCAGTCCAGATACCTCTGTCTGCAATTACTTCACGACCCATTTCCATTTTCTGTTCGAATGCATTTGTGTAATCTGCAAGATCAACAAAACCTTTTTCTAACACATCTTCTATTTGAACTTCTGCCTTAGATAAGAAATCAATCACCTTTTCTTTTGGTGCATCTGGTAATACTTGTTGCACTAATTTGTCCATAGTAATATAGATTGAATCTGTATCGATTGCGATTACATAATCTTCGTTCTCTGTTTTAAGAACATTGTTAAGATATTCGTTTACAATTTTCTCTGCCCAACGAATCGCAAGTTGACCTGATAAAGTGATTGCCTCTGCCATGTCAATAGAAAAGAATGCAAAGTATTGATTCGCCATTGCACCATAGGCTGAGTTCAATGCAATCTTTCTAACTTGTTGATTGTTGTATGCCCTTTTAATTAATGTATCGAGTTCTTTTCTTCTAGGGTGTCTGATATGAGTNTGTTCTTTTTCTTTTTGATACTCAATCATTTTCTTTTTCCATTTCTTTCTTTCTTCATAGAAAGTTTCCATGAGTTCAGGAAACATGCCTTGTTTATCACGAGAGAACAGAACACCATTTGGTGCCACTGTTGTGTTTGTTTGTTTACAATAAGACAAGTCGCATTCTTTGTTTAACATTCTATCTACGGTTACATCTTGACGATTGCCTTTGACCATCTTTTCAGGCGAAATGTTATACTGCATTATCANATGTGGATATAGAGAGTTNAAGTCNAANGACATNACCCAATTATGACCACCNACAATAGGTTCTTTTACATAGGCACCNACAATAGGTTTGTTCTTATCGTTGCCTGTTTTAAGTCTTTGTGGTGGTGTNTGTATGTTTTGNTCTTTGAGAAAGTTATANATGATNGTTTCCCAATANTTCACCATGCCNAATGTGTCNATGTAATTACACTTCGCACTNTAAGCCATCGTGATAATCAGATCAATAAAACCTAGTTTCTCTTCTAGTTCTTCTACTANAACAACATCTCGAACATTATATTCTAGAAACTTNCCATANTCTTGTCGATACAATGTGTGTAAAGAACCAAACTCACTGTAATCTATTTTACCTTTGCCTAGTTCNAACTGTGCAATGTAATCTAACTTATATGATTCTTGATTATGAAATGTATTCTTACGATACAGTTCTAGATAGTCGATGATGTTTACACCACTGAGTTCGAAGATTTGATTCTTCTGATAACCCATTGATGTATATTCTCTTGTGTGTGATTGACCCCATGGCGATAACTTCTTATGTTCATCTTCACCTAGAATCTTATCGATACGATTACAAAGATATGTGATATCAAAACTGTTTACATTCCAACCTGTGATAATATCAAACCACTCTGTTCGCCAATACTTGATAAACTTTTGTAATAAGTCTGTTTCGTTTTTACAATTATGATAGACTAGATTTTGATTATGTTCCCATGGACCGATGCCAAAGACTTGACACTCTTTACCGAAAGGTTTGATTGAGATTGCATTAATCTTTTCTGATGCAATGATAGGGTCAGGAAAACCATCTTCACACTCACACTCAATATCAAGAGTCGCAGTCTTGATTAGTGATGTATCATATTTAATATCGCCTTGAAACTTATCAGACAAATATGTATAAACATATCTGTCATAGCCATGAACTTCAAAACCCTCTACGCCTGAATACTTTTCTCTGAACTTACGAGCGCCACCCATTGAGTTTAGATTTACAACTTCTAGATTACGACCGTCTAGAGATTTGTAAGGCGACTCAGATTTTTTAGATAGAATGTAATGATTAGGCCTGTAATTAACTGCGACCTTTTTCTTAGTTCGACCTTGGTAACCTATGACTAATATTTTGTCACGACTACGACATACATTCGTATAAAAATCCATAATATAATTGTATCANAAAAGTTATTCGTTTAATAGTGTTTTTTTGCCTTCGAAATCAAAATGTTTCATTGCAACTGATTTGATTTCACACCAATGACCTATTTTGTTTAATTCATCTTCGACTGTTTTCATTAAGTCTGGATGATCTGCCACACCTGTAGCATTCTTTCCTAGGTTTTCGATGTTTACTTTACCAGCTTCAATCTCTGCATCTGCTCTTTTTACAGTTGCAGTTAAAATTTTGTTTAACATATCTACTGCCATAAATCCTCCTATGTATCTAACACCATCTGTTGTAGTTCTTTACTTCTTCTGCCGACTTGACCATACCATCTAGAATCTTCCATTTGTCTAGACATTTCTTCCCAATCACCTACTGAACATGCATATAACATATTTCTAAATTTAGATAATCTATTTGGTCCTAGATTGAAACACATGTTTACTAACACATGTTGTATACTTTCTGGAAGATCATCAAAGTTCATGTTATTTTTTTCACAAACATGATATGTCTCTTCTAGATGTTTGTCAAAATCTGCCTCGTAATATCTATCTACAACTTCTTGTGATATCGGCGTGCCCTCTGGTTCACCATACTCAGCATCATCTTCTCTTATAAGATGTCCGACACCAAGTGTCAAATAACCAAGTGAGTCTTTATATATTTCTAAGACCTCTCCTTCGTGTCTCTTAATCTCTTCCTTTAGAATCTCTCTGTTCATTTTCCCTCTTTATTTGTTCCTGCATGAGTTCAACTAATATATCACCCATGAGTTTATTAAGTTCATTATTATTTAGTAATTCTTCGATTACCTCTTCTGTTGCCTCTACATTATTAGGCACTCTTCTTATAGTTCGTTTGAAGTTAAGTTGAGGCTCACCATCAACGAACTGCACATCACCATATTGATAGACTAATCCTTCCCATTCACCAGATATCAATTCAATACCTGCATCTTTTTCGTAAGGATTTTCTACTACACGATAAACTTTTTTAAATAATTTTGTCATCTTATTATATCTATGTCTGGATTTTTGTTCCAAACTTCTAACTCTGTTCTTAATCTGCCATCTGATTTAAGTTTATCAAATCTTTTGCCTGCTAATTTTTTCCACCATTTGACTATTTCTTCTAACTCAAATCTATCATAGTTAGGTCTTTTAATTAATGTATCTGTTTCTAAATTAAGATAGTCTGCAACATTGTCATANCCATATGTAGATATAAATGTTCTNTTCTTTTCTGTAAGACCTTTTGCATCTGCAAGTGCCGTCTTAAATGTTTCTAAATCTTTTCCTTCTAATGAGTTTCTAATGATAGAAATCATTTTAGTTTGTGTCTTTAACTTTCTACTACTTGCATCTTCATCGACAAGTGGTCCTTTATTTCTATCTTCAAACCACTTTCTAAGATCGTGGTATTTTTCATCGTTGATTGCAGGCACAAAGTCTGATAATGTTAGACCTGCATATCGTAGAAAAGGTTTCATGCCATCATATTGTGATACCTGTTTTGTAGAACCATACAACGATGTTGTTTCAAACATACAGAAGTCTGTATTATATTTTTCACTTAGAGTTCTTCTTGCAAGATGTGAACAACAAATACCTGCAAGTAATTTACCACCAAGATAATTAAAACCAAATGGTTGTGTTGGCACTATTATGAAACCCATGATAGTGCTATCGTTAAATCTCTTCATGACTTCCATGTTTGTAGTTTGTAATGGTCTGCCTAAGAAATCGTTTCTAGGTTTAGAGTTGATTGTTGGTGAACCGAATCTAATAAAACCTACGATTTTATTTGTATTTACTTCGTAGACAACCCACTTTAGATTTTTGCCTGGCACAGATTTTTCTATTGCATGTGATGTGACTATCTCTAGATAGTTATCATATAAATCATTTGGCATTTCTCTACAAACAAATTGCATATCTTCTGGATGCATTGTAAAGTCTTGAAACATCTCATCTTCTGGTCCATAACCAAACAAAGGTGTTGGCATATCTTCCATTCTTTCAAGTTTTACTTTACGAAGATAATCATCGATACGACCAAAGTTCTTATAGTAATCTATAAAAACCTGTGATGCATATTGAGCGTCTTGTTTTGTGAGTATCATAATAAAAAAACCTGATACCATTTTACAACAGTATCAGGTCCTTGTCTAGTTATTTTATTCAGAAGTTAATGCTTCTAAAACATTTTCTGGTGCAGATGCCTCGTATGGGTCTGTATCTGCTAGGTCTCTCATATCATCTTCTGCAAAGACATGTTCTACTACATTGTCGTTAACGACCATTGCATATCTCCATGATCTTTTGCCGAATCCTAGATTACCTTTCTCTACTAATGCACCTACTCTAGATGTAAACTCAAAGTTTCCGTCTGGTAATGCTTTGACATTTTCAATGCCTTGATTTTCGAACCATGCATTCATAACAAAACTATCGTTTACTGATAGACAATAAACTTCATCTATGCCTGCTTCTTGAAAATCGTTATAGAGTTTTTCGTAACCTGGTAATTGTTGAGACGAACAAGTCGGAGTAAATGCACCTGGAAGTGCGAAGATTAATACTCTTTTACCTGCCCATGACTCACGAGTATTTAAACTCTGCCAGTCATCATCTTGTCTGAAATTAAACCAAACACTTGGTATTGAATCGCCAACATTTATCATAATTATCCTCTTTCGAAATTGGAGCGAGATAACAGATTTGAACTGCTGTCTCTTGATTGGAAGTCAAGCGTTTTGCCTTAAACTAATCTCGCACTTTCTATATTACTAAAGAAATCCAATTTTTGCAAGGGGTTTTTTAAAAATTATTTAATTTTTATTACTTGCGGTTTTTCTTCTTCTGGAATCTCTCTTTCGAGTGATATGACTAGAAGGCCGTTGACTACATTAGCAGACTTGACTTTGACATGTTCACCAAGAGTCCAACTTCTTTTGAAACTTCTTTCTGAAATACCCTTATGAACAAACTCTAGTTCTTGTCTAGTTGTATTGTCGCCTGTCACGGTTAAGATTGAATCTTTATATTCAATACTTAG
>FUFK010071526.1_pt1 | contig 13461 bp, 25 predicted proteins | sample 1021851 | NCBI WGS metagenome assembly FUFK01 (sample SAMEA51879418, study PRJEB19060) | metagenome | reverse complement strand
CTTGACATGAAGTATTTATGGTGACATCGCTTAGGATATGCTTGTGTGCCTGCTGACCACGAAGATGCTACTCCCTGTCTGACTGAAGGACGTAAATAATGTAAATTTCCACCAGAAAACTGTCTTTTACTAAAATCTACATCACTCACAAGTGTCATAGGAAATGTGTCAAAGAAAGGTAAAAGCTCAGTCTGTGCTGCATATTGATAGAATATAATGTCACCAACTCCAAGTATTCCACTGAACGGCTCAAGTTTATCCAACAGTTGTGCACGATACCAGTTTTTTGACTTGGATGCACCTCCTGTAGATTCTTTTATGTCTGAGAAAATACTCATACCTTTAACTCGTGCTCTGTAAGTATCTTGAATTGCATACGACGGTCTTTACAATACTCAATCGCTGCTTTCCATTTTGCCTCGTTTACACAGTAGGTCTTAACTTCTGTTAGATACTTTTTTGTAACTCTGCGTTGTTTTTTGGGAGGTGACGTCTGCTTATGAGGCTTGACCTCAATGACAAACTTCTCTGTCCTCCCAGTTTTAGTCCGTGCTCTGACATAAAAGTCTGGGAAATAGCGATGAACCCGCCTATCGACAGGACTGATATAAGGTATAACGATTTCTTCACTGCCCCACTCTATAACGTTTTCGTTTTTGTCGCACCAGACCATAAACTTTCTTTCCCATAAACTCCTATAAATAATATTAGTCGGGTCTCCTTTGTACTTGAATCTATTGGTTGGTTTGTATTTTCCCGAATAAGACATAAATAATCAAATGGCAGTAGGAAACTGGAGTCAACCTTATAAGGATGCTACGTCGGGAAGTGGTATGGAAACCCTTGTGTTCCCTCGTAGTAAACCCTACGGTGCTAATTCAACAAGTTCACAAGACTCAATATCCAAAGATAAAAGAAAAGGCACTGAGGTAGTAGACTACCTTAAGATTACTATTTATGACCCCAAAGAAGGTGCTAACAGTAGTTATAACTACATCAAAGAGAATCACGTAAATACCGATACAGTTAAGAAGAGTATATATCTATATTTACCAAATAAACTAAGAGAAGGATATCAAGCAAAATATAATGGTGTGAAGTTAGGACCTTTAGGTGGAGAAGCACTATCTGGTGTAGCTGGTCAGATGGGTGAGGGAGGTCTAGACGCAGACAGTTTAAAAGAATCGATTAAAGATATAGCAGAAGCTGCAATACCAACTGCAGGATTCAATCTTGGTGCTAATGCTATCAACGAAGTCTTGAAAAGGGCTGGTGGTGGCGGTGTAACAGGACAAAACCTAGCAGCACTAGCAACAGGAAAGGTATTTAACCCATATGAAGAGACTGTGTTTCAAGGTATGGAGTTTAGAGACCATAAGTTTGACTTTATGTTTGCACCTAAAAATCAATCTGACGTAGAGACTATTGTGGATATAATAGAGACATTTCGTGTTTCTATGCTCCCAGGTAGGGATGGAGACCACTGGTTGACTATACCTGATTACTTTAGAGTGGAAATCGTAAGATTAGTAAGTAATGAGGAAGAGGAAACATTATATCCTACAACTGGTGCAGTTACTAAAGGTGTATTGCAAAAAATTATGCAATTCCCATCAAAAATGATATTAGCAAATATGGATGTTGACTTAGCACCATACGGACCTTACGCATCTTTGAAAACGCTTGACGGTGATGACACATACGACTTCGGTCCTGTTGCATATAGAATGAGTTTATCATTCAAGGAGACATCTCTTCTTACTCGCGAGAGTTATGGATATGACCCTAAGGGTAACAAAACTACCACATATGGAGGATAGTAATGAGTAATTATTTTTCATACCTACCAGATGTATTTGTAAGGACGTCAACTTATCGTCAAAATAATGTTGACCCATTTATAAAGACAAAAAATCTATTTCGTAGAGTTAAGGTAAGAGAAGATATAGAAGGTCTTGTTACTGGATTTACTCAATATACCATAGTAAATAACGAAAGACCTGATAACGTAAGTGAGAAGTTTTATAGCGACCCTCAATATGATTGGGTTGTATTGATGACAAACAATATTACTAACATATATGATGAATGGCCTATGACAGAGGACGAATTATACAAATATTGTGTTTCTACATATTCCAGTCCAGAGGATATTCACCATTATGAAACTTTTGAAGTTAAAGACACTAAAGGTAATACCGTATTAAGAGCGGGACTAACAATACCTCCTAATTTTACATATAGACGTCCTGATGGCACAACAGTTGCAACTGATGACTTAGTCCATCCAATTACTAACTATGAGTATGAAAATACTAAAAATGACTTTAAACGTAATATCTACATTTTACGCAAACCATATCTAACTACATTCTTAGAAGAATTCCAGACACTTGTCGAATATGAAGATTCTAGAGAAGTTGATAGTAATACAGGTGTTAAAAAGACTTCAGATGCAATCAAAGAAAACTTCATTCCTGTTAAACCTACATATTCCACAAATATCGGTCAAACCTCATCTGTTGACTTTGCAGTGCAACAAGACTTTGGAAATATTACAGTTGATACCTCAGGTGCAACTATTGANGAAGGACAGCAACTTGCNGACGGTAGCACAACGGTAACAACCACTGAAAGCAGTACATCAACAAACGCTGCTTCCAGTAATACAGCGATTACAGAAACAGCGTCTAATACTACAGATTCTTCGTCTTCTTCATCTTCCAGTAGCAGTAGNAGTGGAAGTAGCGGAAGTAGTGGGTCTAGTCAGGGCGGTTATGGCGGTTATTAAGTTTTCTTGGTAGATAAAATATACAATAAGATAACACCCAGAATGCAATCACAAAAAGCAAGTGCATTAATCTGTAGGAGTTTACTATTAATCCTAGTGTTACGAGAGCTATCCAAGTGTAATCTAGAGTGCCATGAAGACGATACCACCGATTCTCACCAAGTTTCTTAATTACCTTCTTTCTTAGATTATCAAAGAAAGGAGATACATGCCTCATCATAACAAAACCCTCATTTAAGACCATGAGGGTGAATCCAATCCAGAAAATCATATTCCGTTCCAGAAGTTATCTGTTGGTGTTGCCATATTCCTTGATATAACATATAAACCTACATTACATAAAAACCAGTAAATGTTGGTTATCCATGCTTGTCTCCAACAATATTTTCTATTGCTTTGGACTATATACATGTTTCTCTCATTCATTGATGTGTCAGGAGATAAAGGTCTGACTTTAAGATATTGCTCTAGTAGTAATGAAATGACAAAACCTATTGCAAAGATGTAAAATAACAGGTTTAAAAACCCTGCTGCTGTGAATAAGAATGGTAACATTAATATCTTTCGGGTATATTTGGTTTATGGTCTTTAAACTTATCATGATTACCGTCCCCAGGCATCTTACCGTAAGCAACATATTGTATTGCTTGCATTGACCCTTCTAGACGTTTTAGGTCATTTTCGTTTTTAACATACTCTTCATACCATCCTTTTAATTCATCTTGTCTGGCAGAGAGTTGCATTGTGCGTTTTGTAAAACGCTGAATTAGTTGCTCGTAGTTTTCTACAGGTTTAGTCACGTTGTCTCCAATCATCGGGTTTTTTGCGGTTAAACCAGTCACCGATATCATCGGCACTGTCGAACCCTGTCCTCTGGTCAGATGGGTCGGGTTCGCCTAATCCCATCTTATTCAGAAAATCATCTGTGCTACCATCCCTTATATCAGGATTTGCTGCTTTCTGACGTGCTTGTCTCATCCACGTTGCAGCAGTAGTATGTTTCTGTGCTAATTTTTGTGCCCATATCATCTCTGTCAAATCTACTTCTTTTCCTTGAGCAATAAGTTTGCAGACTTTTTCAAGTCGCAAGCGATATTGGGTTGATAGCATTTTAAGTCTATTTTAGTTTTGCATTCAATTCACTAACTTTCTCGAATTCTGCTTTTGCAGCATCTGAGCGAGTTTGTAGAATATCATGTATATCAGCAAGAATGACTTCATTCTCGACATACTCGTCAAAGTATTTATCGAGCGATTCTTTAAGATAGCGATATCTATGCCATTCTGGTGAATACGGTTTGTAGTGTGTCATGATAATTTTATGAAAAACCCTACAGGGCAATTTTTACCCCGAGTTTTTTTTCGACCTTTTTTTGAACCAAAAGTCAAATAATATATGGGTCTAGTGCCTACAATCGTAGGGTACTTTCTTTATAGTAGTGCGGACGTTGTAGTGCCCACTTATCCAATGCCCATCATACCANTAGCCTGGTATCCATATCTTTTCTTTGAAAAGTTTTTCTTTCCAACATCTATGAGGTTTTCCATAGTAAGGACCTCGATGGTGATGATGATGGTCGTCAAAGTGATGCACTTCATAATGATAATGGTTGCCATACTCAACAAATGGCTCCCAGAATTCCTTCCAAGTAAGTGCCTCTGCTGCGGGTGCAACAGTTAGAGATGCGAGTAAAGCAACCAGTATTTTCATTAGTCGTTTTCAGCTAGTGATGCAAAGTAATCAAGGTCAGGACTTGTTGGAGTCTGACTTAACTCTTTAACTTTATCACCAAATCCACTCGGTGTGGGAGTTTGTGTGACAGTTTCTTCAGCGTACACTGCTTCATTTTCTTCTCCATCAAATGAGCGGACAGTAGCACGAGCAGACTTATTCAACACAGTGTTGAGTCTCTCCTCTAGTTGCTCATATGATTTAAAGTTGGCAGGGTCAGTAAACTCTTTGAGAGAGTGTTGTGACTTCCAAATTTCCTCCAACTTAGCATCATCAAAACCTCCAAGTGTGGACACAGGTGCAAAATCAGACTTATCATAATTCCAATACCCACCGATTGTTTGTATCTTGATACGGAAGTCCGCACCTTTCCACATATCAAATGGGTTGATAGGTTCTTCATCCTCGAATTGAGGTTGCATAGAACTCACAATCTTATCGTGTATCTTCTTGCCATACTTGTATAGGAAGACCTTTCCTTCATTATCTGGGTTGAGTTGGTCTTTAATGACATAGATGTTGCTGTAGTAAGAGAGTTTCCTCTTCTGTTTACGAGCAGTCTCTTTGTCTTGGTCAAGACCAGAATTCCAAAGAGTGCGATTCAACTCACCAACAGGGTCTTTTTGTCCCAATGTTGTAAGTGAATTCTCAATATACCAACCGCCTGCACCTTGGAATGCGTGACTCCAAACTTGTGCCCATGGTAGGTCTTCACCGTCTGGCTCAGGAAGGAATCGGACTACTGCGTAACCGTTTCCAGACTTATCGACCCCAGGTTTCCAGAGTCTCTCATCAGGTCCTGCGCCCTGAGGTTTAGACATCTTCTCAATCTGTTTGGTAAGCTTGTCAAAACTTCCAGACTTTTTCTTAAGCGATGCGAATGACATTTGTATTTCTCCGTTGTGGTTTTTGTTTTGTTGTATTTGCCACCGTATTATGATGACATATTATTTAGGAGTTGTCAACCCCTTGTTTCGAGGTGTTATATATGATTATCTTCTCTCCATCATGAGTAAACAACAATTCATCGTCTGCATCCCATAGCAACTCCTCGAATAGGTCATTGAGTTTCTCAGCGTCTTCGTATAGTTGATTAGGATTCGGCATCTTTTAATTCTTTTCTCCAAGCTCTGAGTTTATCTTCCATCTGTTGTAGTATCANCATGAGNTTTNATCCTCCCGAATACTGTGCAGATAAAGTATCTATCTTTTCTTTNACNAAACTTGCTTCTTCATCGTTATCATCTCCTGATATATTATGTGAAGCAAGAGCAAGACGTGAGTAAAATACTTTTTGTTTTGCAATCAACTCGAGTGTCTTTTCTATGTGCTCTAGTCTCTCCTTAGGAGAAAATTCAGCAAGTCCTGCTGATATTTTTAGTAGTTGTGTATATGTCTCCTGTATGTCAGTTAATTCTTTCTGCACTACATCGGATTCAAAGAAACTTTCGTCGGAATTCATAGGTTTAAAACTGCTTTACTTGTACGTTTAATATAATTTAATCTTGCTGCATCCCATTGTATTTTATCTTTGAGTGGTTTAGATATCAACTTCTTAACTGTAGTGACATCTATCTCTAACTCTTCACATATGGATGTAACTGCTTCAATGTAATTGATGAGACCACTGCTATCTTTAACACGATTCTCAACAAGAGCGGTAAACTTACCCTGAGTCATAAATTTTTCTTCAATTNCTTTCATGATGATAATCCCTCAGTGTAATACCTGTAATCTTTTATCCAATCAATGAGGGTATTGATGTAAGGGACTTTGTCATACTTCTCAACCACCTGTGTCTGTCCATCTTCTGCAACAGATATGGTGACAAGTTTATCAACCTCTATACCAGTTAACTCCCAATACATGTAAGCATATGCTGCTTCTTGCACGAAGTATTTCTCTAGGTATTTCTCTTTCTTTAATGTGCCAGTAGTTTTAAAGTCAATGATTGCTAACTCGTTATCAAACTCAGCAATGCAATCAACGCGACCAGCCAGATAGAGATTGCGAGAATAAAGAGGGGTTTCAAGAGCATGAATATTAGAAATACGATTAAGAACCTCACGACTAGCCCCAAAAAGGTACTTGGCAAGACCCTTGCTCTCCTTAACTTTCTCAGATTCATTTCTTAAATAGTATTCAACAATAGAATGATATTTAGTGCCTCGCCATGCTGCAGCACGTCTTATCTTCTCCGCTTCAGTATAACCGATTCGATTCTCCCAGTCAAGTATCCCTTGCTTGGATTGATGACCTACTACAGTTGTCACACTAGGTACCCAAACGTCATCTAGTTTATAGAAACGTCCATGATTTAGAGTTTTACTTTCTAATTCCTCTAAGTCAGGAGGATTGCCCACATAATTAAACATTAATTAAACCCCATATTAATTTTACTGATAAGGTATTCCTTAACGAGACCAGACCTAACGATATCATCGATACCAAACTCAGTGCATGTGAATGAAGGCATTGTCTGTAGAATTTTGAGGAAGTCTAAGACTCCATTCTTCTCATTACTCTTTGCTAAATCAGATTGTGCGTAGTCTCCTGAGAATATAATTCTAGAATTCTGACCCACTCTTGTTATTATACTATCTAACTCATGAAAATTCAAGTTACTAAACTCATCCACTATAATAATACAGTTGTCTAATGTAGTACCACGTATGAATGATGTAGACCAGAATGAAATAGTCTCTTGGTTTCTTAGGTTGGCATAGAGTGATTCAAATGCATTGTCATCAGGCATTTCAAACATAAACTTTACCATGTTTTTATATGGTATCTGATATAAGTTTGACTTATCCTCATGGTCACCTGGGAGGAAACCAATCTCTCTCGTAGGCACAAGAGACCTGACCATATAAACTTTTTCATATGGTGAGGAAGGTTCTAATACCTGTTGGATTGCTAGGTATAAACTGATAAAAGTTTTACCTGTACCTGCTGCACCATGTAGGACAAGGTTTTGTCCTTTATCATATGCATCAAAGACTAACTCCTGATTAGGTGTTAGTGGCTCAATTACTTTAAGGTGCTCAAGGTTAATAGGTTTTCTTCTCTTCATCTGCTTAACAGAATATTGGGAGAATGCTCCGTTACCGTTACCGTTTTTCTTTTTAGCGGGCATAATTTAGGTATAGCGACTCAAGTTCGCTCGTGGATGGTCTGATTGAATCTTCTGCATTACTTCTTTGAATCCATCAGATTGTTTAGGGTCACCGTAGGCAACACCACCAGTCCCTGCAGACCAGTCTTTATCCCAATCAGGATTCTCTTTCCTCCACTCATCATACTTTTTCATAGACATGAGAAGCTCTTGTTTCTCCCCAGTCTTAGTATTTATTACGGGATATGTAGGCATTTCTAAAGTCCTCTACTGTGTTTGCCATTTGTCGGTAACCTGTACCAACATAGATTTGTCCTGCTACAACAGATATTGTAGCGATGCCCCAGAAAATATAATAAAACCTAGATTTAATCTGGTATCTTTTCTTGAGCAGTTTTGCTGAATTAGTCATCGTGGTCGTCCCATGGATCAGTTAACCCTTTGTTTGCAAAGAATCCTTTATACAATCCATACCCTGCTAACAGTATTGTGATTACTGCTATTGATATTGGGAATGTAATGTCTGGGTCTAAGTTAAGGGGTGTTATCATAATATTTTTAGACAGGGTTGTAAGTTATTCCAGTATTCATCGTTGTCATCACAGTTACAATCTCCTTTCTCAGGACACCAACCCATTGCCTTAGCAACGATTGGAAACTGACAAATAAGATGCTCCCTGCATAGATTAGCGATGTCCATGTGCTCTTTCTGCGTGCCATTTGCTGACCGCAATTCAATGTAGTGTAACCAACTACGGACACTACCACTCATGTAAATTCTGGTTGGAGTTGCTAAAGGCAAGACCATTCTAGCACACTCTTTAGCAATTCCTTCGTCTAACATTTCAGCGTAGATATGTTGTGCTTGGAAGAAGTGCTCTTCTATCTTAGCATCAAACTTTGCTTTGACAATCGGGTCAATGTCATCAATACTATTCTGTCTATTCTTAGTATCTTGACGACGCAAGTCAGGAGTAGGAATGTCACCTAACATCCCTGCATCAGCATAACGTTGAGAGAATTCTTGGAATGTAAAACTTCTGTGTCTCAATACCTGTGCTGCGATAGCACGTGTGGTATTAATCTCAAGTGTCATGAATGCCTGCTCAAATACAGACCAGTGGTTGTGTTTGATACAGTAACTCAAGAGTCCTTCTACAGATGGGTTGTCTTGATTCTTTGGGTTACTCACACGAGCAACGTAACCCATAGTTTTCTCTGCGTCAGGTGTTACAGAAATTAAACATACTTTAGTCATGCTTAAATAAAATTCTTGCGATTACATAAAGTCCAACTGCACCAAAGTATCCTATGGTTGCAATTCCGAATGTTGGTAGTGTCATATTCCATACCAACATTAATACGAATGGTTTAACAGTGAAGTCAGCAATAGTTTTAACTGCTTGCTCTCCCATCTTTACATTACGAAGTCTCTCCTCCTCTTTTTCAGTGAGTACCTTCTCGTCTTGTGCTTCTTGTTGTGCTTTCTTACGAGGGTCAAAGAATACGTAATCGTTTGCCATTATTTTTTGCCTTTTTTGGCTTTCTTCTCTTTGGGGTCTTGCCATATTTTTGGATTAATCTTTCCTGCTGTTTGTGTAATCGCCTTCAATCCTTTTCCATACTTATCATAGTAAGCATCGAATATCTCAGATTGTTTGATACACATAACTATATCATACTTTGTATGACCATCAGGTGCAACATACTCTACAAGGTATGCAGTATAGGGTAAGGAGGGGTCGTTTGCTGCCTCTATGAGACAATCAGTAGCGAGTGTCTTCACTATTTCCTGCCTCTATTACCCCACTTGATTGATGGAAATGCTTCTTCCACAACCGCTTTGGTAATCCGATACTTTTTGTGAAGGTTTTTATTTATTGCTGAGATAACAACTTGTGCCTCGTCAGCATGTAGTCCTTCTAGTAGTGCAATAAACATAGACTCAATCTTTAAGGGAGGCAGATTGTCTGCTCCACCTTTAAAAAAATAGTATAGTTTCTTGCCTTCTTTCTCGAGAAGAGTGTGCTCTGTGCCCTTAGGTGCTTCGTTAGGTGTATAAGGGACATCACCTGGGGGAATTCTAGACACCAAACTCTCATCATAATTCATAATGAATATTGACCTTAGAGTCTGTGTGTTATTATCCTGCAGGATTTTTATCTTCTGTGCTTTTGTTTTAGCATTGTGTGCCTTACGAAGCACTTCAGAAATCATTAATTTCATAGTGATAAATCTAACTAAGATTCTTCATCATCGTCTATTGTAGCATCTTCATCCGTAAAGCGCAAGTATAATAACTCAGATGGGTCTGCATATCCATCTTCTCCTTGCATCTCAGGATGAATAGTAACAGCAGCATAGTCTGCTTTCTCTTCCCATGTATCAAAAATCCCCTTAAGATTCCAAGATATGATGGCTCCTAAGAGGAATGCTCCGACGGTTAGGAAGAATGCCATGTAAATGAACTGTAATTCTTGCATGGGCTACCTCCGTGTATGTACTTTTATTTAGTAACCTTTTTCCTCCCAGGTTTCCGCTCGGCATGATACTTCCAAGCGTCCTCTAGGATGCTATAAAGATAAGTNTTTATCTTCCTTGCTTTTGGTTTAGGGATGTGTCCNTANGACTCCCTAAGTTGTGCATCGCCACCTTTAATGTAACCTTCCAACTCTAGCACAGCGTTACTAAGTTCTGCTGCTACAGAGGATTCAATGAAGTCATTGACTTCTCTTCGTGTCCATTTCTGTGCTTTTAAATACGGATACATCTTGAATAAAAATCTCCCATTGAGCATCGCTTCATCTATTGCTCGGTCAACAAGAGTATACAATTCTTCGGTATTCTTTTGCATTATAGGTAGGTGTTTTCTCGTAGGTATTTTACAGTTTCAGTGCAACCACCCATCTTATGTCCAGAGATTATTACTTGGGGGAAGGTTGCTCCGTTACCAAACTCACTATAAAACTGCTCTCTGGTGAAGTTTGAGTTGAGCTTATACTCAGCATACACCCATCCCTTTGATTTGTAAACCTCTTTAATTTTTGTGCAGTAAGGGCAACCGTCTCTTGTATAGATTGCTGTATTCCCAGGTCGTTTCATTTAAAATAGAAAAAGAAAAGGAGGGTATAATACCCTCCGATGTATTACAACTTTATATAGTTTAGAAAGTGTACTTAAGTCCAGCTTTTCCTGCCCAGTTTACGTCATCTTCAGCAGTTGCTGCAGATATCTCACCATATACTCCTACACTATCAGTAAGTGACTTACCACCACCGACGTAACCGATTAGTTCGGTGTCACCAAACTCATCAGCAGCTTCTGTGTGAGTAACTGTAGGACCACCAGATACATACCAGTCAATTCCGTTAGGAGTTGTGCCTTCGTATCCAAGTTGGAATTCCCATGTGCCTGACTCATATGCTCCATCTGGATATGAACCACTTGCTTCTACATTGACGTAAGGACCAGCAAAAGCGGCTCCAGAGAATAGTAGAGGTGTTGCTGCAAGAGCAGCGATTGTTGATTTAATCATTTGTATTTTATTGTCTCGCAGATAATAAAAAACCTGCGGATGTTAGACTACCCCGACATGGGTGTCTTTGAATCTACGCAGGGGCACGATCTTTCGATCCCTTTGTAATTTTATATATGTTAACACAATCTTAAGAAAGTGTCAACTGTTACTCTTCGATGTCGAAGAACCAATTAATAGCACGAATGTAATCGAATGTATCCCCTATGTCTTTGTCACAATCGAGAGAATATTTCCTATCACACAAGAATTTGCGTAATTCATACACAGATTCAGCACGAAATTGTCTCACATTGTTTTCGTCATAGAGGATGTACTTCATTCCATTTCTTTATTGCTATCCTTACTAATTATATCACGAATCGCTGACATGTCATGGTCGGTTAGTACGGTTTCTGGATTGTCACCCTCCTCCTCACGTGGGTCTTCGACAGGTGTGAGTTGTTTACTTACCCTTCCTAAATCTTCTTCAAGGTCTTTCATGTAGTCAGTAGGTTTAGAATCCATACCCTGCACGATTGAAAGATTACTCCTCCAATACTTCTGCATCTTCTTCATCATCNTTTTCTTACCCTTAGGGTCGTCTTTNTATTTCTCGATGATTTTACGGAGTTGTCTTAACTCTCTTGATGATTTTTCGAGTGACCTTTCGGCTGCACTCTTTCCAAATCCTGCCATTACTCTACGTCGTTAATAATTAGTTTGAATCTGACACGATATTCTTTTCGGTCAGTAGTATAATACCATATCGGAGAGTCAACTAGGTGTGACTCCTGATAGATTGCTTCCTTAGAATATCTATCGACATTCTTTGCTTCCTCATAATAAGCAAGAAGATTTTGCTCTGGGTGTTGGAAACCATTCCTATAGTCAGGGAAGTATGGTGTCCTGTTAGTCTTCTCTCCTGCTGTTGCTCTAACAGGTGGCCAGAATAGGTCAAACTCCATACCATTTTGGTAACCATTACCTCTATCAATAACATCCATCACTCGGATGAGACATTGCCAATAGTATGAGTTAGATGATACACCTCTGTCTGCTGATGTTGCCATCAAAGAATAGAATGTAAAACTTACTCTTACCTTAGCAGGAGTAGATGTCATACCTGAGTCCTCTGCTACACCACCAGTGAGGATGTAATCATGGACGAAGGTAATAGGACTCTGCCAAGGATTATTATGCCACGATTGTGAGATAATATTCTTATAGTTTATATCAACTCCTTGAAATTGTCCACCCACCTTCTCTAATCCTGCATTGACCATGTGCCATGGCCATGCTCCACGTGCTGCAGTGAAAGGAAGTTTCTCTCTTAGTAAATCTTGTGATGCCGATGCTATCTGGTCGTATGCATATGATGGATGGAAATTTAATGCAGTAACTAAATGCTCTTCAAGTAAATGATTATAATTACCACACATCTCTGAGATAACATCCTCTATATCAGACGTCTGATACCCTGTAACACCTTCTGGTAGCATACCAGTATCAATATATCCATCAAAGTTATTTGGCATCCATAACATGTCAACGTTAGTGCCTCTAGCATCACTGTTGTTAGCATTGCCTGGGTGGTTTGCTACGCTCTGTGCTGTCACAGATGGCATAGGGACTGCTGCATTGTTTGACCACACCTGTGTAGCAGTGAAACCATTAGTTGAATCATCTGCACTAATAAAGTATGAGTCTGTTTTATATGACCCTGCCATCCACTCGTTGAAACCTTTAGCACTAGGACTATACTGCATCTGTAGTCCTTTAATTCTACCATCAGTAACAGTGGTAGCATTCAATGTATTGATAGCAGGAGCACCAGTTGTCTCTTGAATCTTGTCATCTATGTTAGCAGTGATTAGATTAATTGTGAACTGGCCATCATAACTACTTGCTGTCGAATTAAATAGAGAAACTGCGGGAGATATAGACGTATTAGGTCCGCCAGATATAATTTCTGGCACTTCAAAAGTCAAGGTGTCACCTGAGGTTAGACTAATCTCATCTGTGATTGCTTCACCTATAGGTGGCCAGTATTGTGCTTCCCATATCTTCTCGTAAACTGTTACAGAATTCTTCTTAACTCTTATCTTAAATTTTGTGCACTCTCCTTGTAGTCCACCTGTAATACCACCACCAGATACAAACACAAGGGTAGAAGGATTAATTATCTCAAGTGTCTGTGACTGATTCAGTTTGTTACCATAACCTCCTAAGCATGTGCCACACTCATAGTCGTTACCATTACCATCGACAGTGACAACCATACTACCACAATCATTTCTCTGTAGCAC
>FUFK010069053.1_pt1 | contig 13466 bp, 13 predicted proteins | sample 1021851 | NCBI WGS metagenome assembly FUFK01 (sample SAMEA51879418, study PRJEB19060) | metagenome | reverse complement strand
CTCGGTTAATAGCGTCTAGGTTTGCAAAGCGAGACATATCAAACTGTTCCCCTACTCTGTCGGCTTCGCTCTCAAATCTTCGGATGTCAGCCTGAAGAGCTTGTTCGTCTTGGAATCGTTGAGCGTCTGAAATAGCCCCTAGCCGATCTATTTCTCTCCCAAATCCTTCTCTGCCTGAGCCAAGTAACTGAGAATAGAACTGCTGATCTGCGTCAAGTCTTGCCTGATCCTGAACCCTTCCAATGTCGGCTAAGTCTCCTGCGTATTGAGCAGCAGTCCCGATAGCTTGCTGTTGCAATTCTTGCAGAGTCCCACCTGTATTCAATCGGCCTTCAGCAGCAGCAGCCGATTCGATAGCTCGTCTACCTTCATCNTGTAAGAATCGTNAGTGTTGGATCTTNNGGGTTGAAAGGATCAATTANATTNACGTCCGTTCTCATTGCTTCAGGGATTGTTCCAGTGTCTAAGCCTAGCAGGAGATCAGCTACGTTTATTTGATTTACTGTGGGGTCAATGGTTTCTATAGCTGCTGCTTCTTCGATGAGAGGGAGAATATCAACCTCTGGCTGAATCATTCGACTTTCTGGAAAGCTTGGATCTCGGTTTACTAATTTTCTAAGTTGATTTAGTTGATAGCCGAGAAACGATTGAGGAACAAGCTCTACTGCTCCAGTTTCCGGGTTAACCCTCTCAACCATTTCGCTTCCGACTCGGTAGAAAGGCCGGAAAACTTCTTGTCTGCCTATCATGCGCTCAAGAAACTCTAGTTCAGCATCACTAGCGTCTTTCAGAGCATCAACGTAGTATTCTGTCGCCTTTCGATCAATTGCAGCCGCAGCAGCAAGATCAACGATATTATTGATCGATGCGCTACCGCCTTGACCGCCTTGAGCAAATGCTTGAGATAAAGCACCGCCCACGGTTTCTAGTCCTCTTCTAAAAAGATCACCAAGCGTATCTAAAAAACTATCGTCTTCCATGTCATCGTCCTCGTTGCTACCTCCACCGTCTCCGGGTGGTAATTGTGGTAAATCGTCTTCGCCTTCAGGGTTTTGATTTCCCGGTGGCAATCCTCCCGATTGATCTGTTGATTCATCGGTTGTTTGTTCTGTTTCTGCTTCTTCCTCTGACTCTGAAGATTGATCCGTACTTTCGTCATCAGTAGGAGGTAAATCTATTTCACCGTTAGGCGGTAACTCACTGTCTCCCGGCTCATCTTCTACTGGAGGCTCATTGTCGTCATCAGGAATCGGAAGCTCTGGGAACTCTTCTTCTACTGTGTCATCGCCCGGATCATCTGGCGTGTCGTCAGCAGGAGGTAACTCAGGTAACTCGTCTTCGGGTTGCTGATCTGCATCGTCCTCTGCATCTGGGAAAGGAGGGAAAGGAGGGAACTCATCTTCTTGTCTGGTATCTGTTTCTTGCGAGGGGCCGGGGGGTAAGTCGTTCCCATCATCTGGCAGGGACGGTTCTGCTATAAACTCCTCGTACTCTTCTGCGCTAACAACTCCGTCATCGTTTGCATCTGCGCCTTCTGCGAGTCTTGCGTTTTGTCTTGCAACTGCTTCCGCTGGGGTCAAACCTTCAGAACTTATAATCTCAGCAATTCTATTTTTGTACGCTTGTGAGGCGTTCTCAGGAAACCCCGGAACATCTACGCCATAGAAAGGAGCGAGCGACTCCCTAGCTTCCTCCGCAGACATTGTGCCTTTTGTAAAAAACTCTAACTGTTCATCTGTCAAGTCAAAAGGATTTACCAAACCCTCTCTGATGTCTTGTAAAAGCTCTTGACGTTTTTGTGCGTCTTCAATGTCCTCAAGTTCTGCATCAGTTGGCGGTTGAAACAAAGGTGGAGGAGGTTCAAAATCAACATCCAATACATTAGGTATGTCGTCTGTATCAATTGCCATCAGATCACCACGTATTCGCCTGAAGCATCTAAGAAGACAACTCTTAAGACATCGAACTGACTTGCTATTGACTTAGACGCTGATCCATCTATTGTTTCGGCTCCTGCTGTATCTACGGTCACGGCCCCACTTCCCATGCGTTTGACTATCACTTGTTGTCCGTCCTTTGGTGAAACGTGCAGAGACACGACCACGGTGCTAGAACTATCAACCTCAACTATTTCTAGCGCAGCTTCCCCTGTTGTGGTGTAGGCTGCTGTCTGTCTTGAGTAAAAAGGTTTCACCAGAGAAAACATATCGATCACTACTTGTCGCAGGGGTTCCGCTTCCGGGTTGACCCTGATTCCTTTTGGATCTCTTAGTATTCTTGTAGTCATAGTAGTATTTTTTTTTGAGCCAGTTCGTAAACATTAGTTTAGTAACTTTGTATTAGCGTTAACAAACACTGGTTTACAATACGCTGTTATGTTCACTTGTGAATTTCTTTTCTTGTATCGTTTCTCTTTTGCGTAAGTATGCCCGTGTTCAACCCATTCACTAAATTGGTTGCATCTCAAAATATCAGCCCAATAGCTCACCTCTTGCTGCTGGCCGTCAATTAGAACTATTAAGGCGAAAGCGAGCTTGCTCATCTAACATTTAACCCTGCCGCATTGCCTTATGTTTTTTTGTCGTTCTCTTGCTTCTTGCAGTCGCTCTTTTGCGTCTTTCAGCTGATAGGGTTTATAAACGTACTCGTAAGCAGCATAACCAAACCCCAAAACTAAAAGCATAGCAAAGACTACCGCAAAGGCTGTGACGTATTCCTCGATCCTTTGTTTTCGTTGCGCTCGTTTTTTTGCAACTGTTTTTAAAAACCTTGCGTGATCTGCCTGAGCCTTTGCCTTGATCTTTTGAGCGTTTCGGTAAAGCTCCATGCCTCCATTTACACTAAGGCACATATCATGCAATTTTCGATCAATCGCTTGGGCGTCCCTTTTTGCTAGGCTGATCTTCATCGCTTCAGCAGTTGTTAAAGGGCGTTTAGCTTTTGTCTTTTGTTCAAATCGTAAAATGCGAGATTCAGCATTTGTCAGATTTGAGATCATGTCTCCAACTGTTGCAGCCGTTTGCTGAGTGTCTTTTGCTAAACTCACCGCTTGATTAATCGAGGAAATTGCACTGATGATCCCGGCTACTTCAAAGATCATTTTTTTAACCTATGAATTTTGCGGCCAACAAACTCCCTACCAAAAAAGGATAGAGCGCATAGACACTCACCTCTATTCGATTCATTCGCTGTTCAATGTTTTGATAGCGAATCAAGCACTCTTTTTCGTGTTGCGAAAGCTTAGTCATTAGCTAGGCTTCTCAGGCCAATCATTCTCGCCTGAACCATCCATGTCAGGCACTTTTAGATTGGGCCAGTTTTCATGCTTTGTAATATCTCTTAACGCTTGGCGGTATGTCTTCCATTCTTCGGACATAGTTACATCGCTACACGCCATCCAATCTGTTTCTGCTAGTCTTCTATTTCTTTCCTCTCTATTTCTTGCTGCTGTTTGATTATTAACTTCTGTTTCTACTGCTGTCTTTTCACTATCAGTAAGACTTTCTATCTTATGCAAATATACAATATTGTCCTCAATATAGGGATCTACGCTCGTGCTTTTCTGTGTCATCCTGTTATAAGAGCGACTCATTGTTACAAGCATTACAGAATTCTCAGTCATCCAATCAGAAGTTGGGCCAGATGCAGGAAAACTTACATTAGGAAACAAATCTGTATGTTCTCCTATTTTTTCTACTGCATTGTCTTTAATTATCGCTATCTGCATATTATCTACCTATTTGGAAATTCTTTCGTTGGTGCGGTGAAGTTGCTGGTATACCTTGCTTTGAGACTGATACGAAACTCGTCTATATATCCATCCATTAAGTAACTTGTTGAATACCAACCGCCAATAAGAAAATAAGTATCCGTATAATTAGTACTGTCACTTGCTGATAAATATTCAGTTCCATCAACATATAATTTAGTTGTTCCTGAGTTTCTTACCATAGCCACATGATACCATGTATTAATTTGTGGGAGTCCTGTATGAGTATATTGAGTCGTGCCAGCAAACATTGTCCATTTGCCATTGTTTCCTTCTGCACCCGCTGCTGGCCCTCTTACTTGGCTGTTTAAGTACCCATTAGAAAGTTGAAAATATCCTTGTCCATTTCCATTAGGAGTCGAAGTATGATAAACAAAACACTCAATAGTAAAATCACTGCTCCCTATAGGAATAAACGAACTTGGAGGCAGCGTAAGATAATCGCCTGTGTGGTCAAACTCTGCACTTGCTGTACCAAACTTTTTAACGCTTGTGTCTAGTTGAGCATTGCCTACTGTGAGTACATTTGTTTTTCGTGATGAGTCAATGATTGCGGCATTGGTAAAATCTACAAGAATCTTTGTTGAAGCGGCACTTGACCCCCCAGATGTAGGAGTCACTAATGCTGTTGGAGGAGTAAAAGCAGATGTATAAATAGCATTCAAGCACATTTTAAAATTGCTTATATACCCTTCCATTTCGTAAGTACCACCATAAAATTGTCCGATTTCAAAAACTGTACTGGTATAATTGGTTGAGTCACTTACATCGCTAGTAGCCTTTACCCCATTTACATAAAGGTTAGAAACGCTACTTGATCTGACAAAAGCAATATGAGTCCATTCAAACATTCTTCCGGTTGCGCCAGTAGCATGAGTCCAACTCCCTGATCCATAATAAAATTGCCAACCATCACTGCCTGCCGGCCACCAACCAACTGCTGGGCCATTTAGCCCATCAGCTTGTTGAAACAGTCCGACACCATTAGAATTATTACCATCAAAGTAAAACCAGCCTTCTATTGTAAAATCACTCGTTCCTAATGCCATACTGGAGTCTGAAAAACTTATAGAATCGCCTGTTGCTCTGACAAAATGCCCTGACCCTCCCATGGTTGACGCATCATATTCTGCACTAGGCGCAAAAGGTGAAAAGGGTTTTATTTTTGGAGTTCCAGCACCAATAGAAACAGTATTTCCCTCACTACTTGCGTCCATAAATCTGTTATTTCTACAAGTCAAAAGAACAGTGTTAGTTATGTCTGTCAGAGGTGTCGTGGGTTTTGAAAACGCACCTGTATAAACAGCCGTTCCTTTTACAACACGGAAGTTACTAATGTAACCATCAAGCGTATAATCATTGCTGTAGTATCTCCCAATGGCAAATCCTGTACCTGTAATATTTGTTGTATCGGCAACTGAAGTAGTACCGTCATCCCAAGTCACCAGAGAACCATCTTTATATACTTTAATAACGCTAGAAGCTCTAACAAATGCTAAGTGATACCAAACTCCTAGTGTAAATGTTCCATTATTACCAGTAATTTTTTGTCCAGAGCTAGTGTAAATCGTGAGGCCAGTAGTATCTCTCAAAGCCATTGCTGGAGCAGTGCTAGTGCCACTGTTAGCACATTGAAAAATACCGCCTGATGTAGTGTCGTTACCTGTAAAGAAAACAAAACACTCTACTGTATAGTCTCCTGTGCCAAATGAAAAATCAGAATTACTAAAAGATAAAAAATCTGAATTGTCTTCCGTAAATTCAACTCCCCACTTACCTTCCTCTGCACTAAAAGGACTAAAGCTACCTTGAGTTGTAGAGCCATTTCTTGTCCAAGACTGCGATGCGCCACTTGCCCCTACACCAGTAAAGGTATTATTCTGCGACCCGTTTGAGCCGTTAAACTGATAGAGTTGTGTTACCAAATTAAAATCTGGATCTGTTTCTTCTGTTGCACCACCCGATGCAGAAATAAGTTTTTCAGAAAGAAAAGCCATTAGCTAAGATCCTGTCCTGCTGTAAATCCATAATAAGTCGTACCACCGTCCACGGTAAGAAATACAAACACATCAACATCGCCCGATCCGGTGCTGAGTGTAGGGGCTGTAGCTGCCGCCCAATCTACTGATCCCGGCCATGTAATAGTTCTAGCTGAAGAGTCTTGTGTAACCTTTAATGTAAATGAAGAAGCATATCCAGATGCAGCAGGGTTGCTGAATGTATAAGTTACGTTTTCGCTTAAGGTATGAGTAAACACTGAACCATCTCTTAAATTGAGCGTTGCTGCATTACTAGAGCTTGTAACTGCTGTTGATTCTTCTTGGATACCGTTATCAAACTTTGTGACACCATTGGCATCTGAAGTTACGACTTTACTAGCTTCTGTTGTTCCCAGTGTAGTTATATCAAGATAATTTATTTCTGCTGTTGTTGCTGTTACACCGTCTAAGATATTTATTTCTGCGGTGGAGCTTGTCACGCCATCTAAGATATTAAGTTCTGCGGTGCTAGACGTTACGCCATCAAGAATATTTATCTCTGTTGCGGTTGACGTAACTGCTACATCTTCATTGATCTTAGGCGAGGTTAGAGTCTTATTGGTCAGTGTATCAGTCGTTGCCTTTCCAACTAACGTATCCGTTGCAGCCGGGAGGGTAAGAGTAATGTTACCTGAGAAGGCTGAGTGCGCAGGAGCTAAAATCCTTGCGTAATGCGCATTTGATGATTCACAATATAGATCAATGTAGCTTTGCGCCCCTCCGTTCTTAATCGAGATTGCGCCTTGAGTAATCGAAACTCCGTTAGTTGATCCTCCTCCTATTCCAAGGGAGGTCACAACATCTAAAGCATGAGCCAATTTTGCCGAGGTAATTGCATCATCTACTACTGAGGCAGTTACTACACTACTAGCTGCAAGTTGGTCTGCGCCTATGGCATCGTCTGCGACCTTTGCCTGAGTCACGGCATCATCTGCTATTTTTGCGGTGGTTATGCTTCCGTCTGCAATTCCTGCCGAGCTAATACTTGTCCAAGACGTAACGCCTGATCCGTCTGTTTGCAGAACTTGATTAGCCGTTCCGTCGTCGCCCGGTAAGGTAAGAGTGTACGATCCGCTCAATGTAGCAGGAGCCTGTAAAGCTACATATTCACCCCCGGCACTGTCTTGTAATCTAAGATCACCTTGCGCAGTAATATCAACCTGAGTCGCTACGACTGTCGAGGCTGTGCTTGCTCCGATAGGAGTGTTATTTATTGAGCCGCCTGTAATGACTGGAGAAGTTAGGGTTTTGTTCGTTAGTGTTTGTGTATGCGCTAGAAAAACAAAGGTGTCGTTATCTGTCAGCAAGGGTAAAGATACCGTCCGATCAGCTGCTAAGTTGGCTGCTGCAAAGATGTATTGATGATCTGCTGACGAGTCATTTATCTGAGGAGTAGTCAGTATTGGGCTAGTAAGAGTCTTGTTTGTGAGTGTTTGTGTTGCTGCTGTTCCGACTGCTTCGTACCAAGTCCCGAGGCTACCGCCGTCGTCTCGGTTCCACCATAATCCGTTAGATTCAGTCCAAACTATCTGACCGTATCTGATCTCACCTGTCGCACCTGTATTTCTTACAGCAGTCAAAAGAGCCGATCTGTCAGTGCTGGGTGCGTTTGAGCTAGAAGCCTGTAAAGAATAAAAGCCTGATTTTTTTACGCTGGTTGCAGTTGTATCACTCGCATCTGAGATCGAAGTGTTGCCAGCATTACTTGCGTCTGCATCATCTAAAATCGTTTGAAGCTGGGTGGTCGTTTGTGTTAGTTGTCCCATTTCTTATCCTCTCAAAACTTGAGCATCAATGGCTGCGTCTAAAATATCGACTTTTGTATTAGAGCTAGTTTCTACCCGGACAATGATCTCTCTTGATTTGCCGATAGATTTCACATCAAGGGTTTTATTTCCATCAACGCTCATGGTGTTGATTGTGGAAAAGCTATTTAAATCTTTTGACACCTTCAAAGAAACTGACGAGCTTGCTGAAGCGTCAACGTGTAATTTAACTTTGTCAATAACCATCTCTGCGCCTCCAACGTCTAAGACTTCAGAGCTAATCAAAGGCAAGTCTTTACGCCTTGTCATGTCTGCGCCATCTTGTTGAAAGTTTGCAAAGTCTAGCTTGTAAATCTTTTTGTTTGCTGAATGTGCGGCAAGCACTAAATCGTAATCGTGAACGATTGAAGTAGTCATGAAGTCTTTTTCAAACCACGTTTTAGACGTTACATGATATGTCCAGATTTGACCTTGATCTGAGAATATGAAGTCTACAAAGTTTTCCTGATGCAAAGAGTAAGTCGCTACCCTTGCTGTTTCAAAGTCGCTTGCTCCAAACCCTGCCCACTGTTCTCCAATTGCAGGAACAAACAAAGGCTGAAACGATTCGCCCTGAATCATTCCCGGTCTTCTGTTTGCGTCTATGAAATAAATTATTCCGTCTATTGAATCTACTGCGTAAGTTCCGCAAATGCCCTGCTGTAAGACTGCTTGTCTTGATAGAGGCGGTCTACCTGTACCGCTTGTAAACCATATCTCAGTCGTTGTTTCTCCGAAGAGGTATAAGTATTGGTCTTGAGAGAAAACCCTTAACAAGTCATCTGGTAAAGCCTCAGCTTGTGCAAAGTCAAGGGATTCAATGCTTGTGCCATCGTTCAACGCTGAAACCACAAAAAATCCGTCTGGTTGTTGATAGATAAACCTTGAGTCTAAAAAGGCCACGCTGCTAGTCGTAAGCAAGTCAGAGTCCGATATAGTTTGTAACCCACCTGAAACAGTGTAGACAAGCGCAGAAGGAGTGCCACCAGTGCAAATAATTAACTGGTTTGCGTCTGTTGCCATTACAACAGGCTGAGGATCATTTGCTACCTCGCCCCTAAACGTCGCTGCACCACTAGAGTCTATGCTGTACAGAGACGAGCCTGTAACCTGATACAAAAGTCCGTTCGGGCCGTTTGCAATAAGTCCTCTGTCAGCGCCTCCGGGCGTCACTGAGACTAAAACCGCATCTCCTGCACTGTCTGTTATGGCACTTGCGTTTGCGTCTGTGAGGGCTTCTCCTGAAGCCTGAAACGATGCAAAGGTAACATGGCCGGGAAACTGCCTATATCCTCTTAGTGTGTGAGGAAACAGATTCAAGGTTTGCTGTCGGTTTGCGTCTAGTCGTGTGCTTTGATAGCTCGACTCTAATGGAACTGAGGCTCTCATAGGCTATCGCTATCTATCTCGTATTTACCATGAGACCATCTGAGATCACTGGCATCGATTGACATATCTAAAGTAATTTCACTTTCAAGACGATCTTTTGTTTCTTTTGCTATCTCAAAGACTATTGGAGTTGGATCTAAACCAAACTCTGCCGCTACTTCTACCGCTAGGTTATAAGCAAGCCCTCGAACTGATCCTGCTGGAATGTCTAGCGTATCAGTTAAGCTGGAAGGCTCAGGGATGTTTACTAAACCGTCTTCGCCAAACTCATTTAGCATATTCTTAAACGCAATAAATACGTCTGCGTTTTTGTTTGCGTCATCGGTTGAGAACGTAACGCCTGAAGTACGGACACGCAAAAGACTCGTTGCTCGATCAATGATTTCCTGACTTGTTGCCATATCTCACCTAAAAAGTAAGCCGGGGTTTTTACGCCCCGGCTAATAGGGGGTTTAGTTGATACCCACTCTCGTAGCGATCTCAGGACGGATAGTTTTATATCCGTACAAGATATCAATTCTACAAGGGAAGGTGTCAGCACTAATTGAGTAGTCTCGGACGATTCTCATTGAGATACCGTCCAGCACTTCTCTCGCACTAAAGTCAACTCCCTCCGGCATAACAAGGTCAGCCGTCGCAAAACAGAAGGCGTCCTTGTGATAAGCCAAAGTATCAGTCCAATCAGCTCCATTGCCACCACCTACTTTACTGATGGCCGCATTGTCAGCAGGACTACCGCTAACGTTCTGATTGCCGCCTGAAGCAGTAATAGCAGGTGAGATGGATAGACTTGTCGCAGAGCTACCTGAGTTTGCCGTAACGACAAAATTCTGAAGAACGCCTGTATCGGCTTTAGTTTCAGGATGGACTCTATTGACCCCTGCAACTGTGATGATGTCACCTACTAATAGCGTGGTTGACCCTCCGTCAATGGTGAGGCTAGAGCCAGTTTGACTTGCTCCGTTCACAAGATACCCTGTCGAGGCCGCAGCAGTTCCAGTGGTATGAGTAGGGACAAGGGTATTTTCATAGTGATCGAATCCTGAGATCCGCCCTAGCATACCTTCTTTGTACTGCTTTGCGATCTGTCCAGAGTCTTGGAAGAGTCCTTTCGTATCTGCCAGCATATCCACAACACTTTGAGGATCGTGCATGTACACTCGATCACCATAAGGAGCTAGGCCAAGGGTCAGTTCCTTTTGTGCTTTGGTTATGTTGGCAAAGGAGTTTGCAGAGCCTACTCCATTAACGAAATTAAAGACGTCCTTCGACATCGAGAAAGCATCGCTTTCAATGTTCGCAGCCAATACCGCCATCGCTGGCTCAATGTATCGTGCTTTNAACTCNTCAATCGTNAAAGACAACTCTTGTGATGAGAACGTAAAGTCCACACCTTTTTGAGTGCCAACTGAAAGAGTTACGCTTTGCTCTGTTACGTCTTGCGACGAAAGAGTTGCGCCAGTTCTAACAGTGAACTCGTTAGGAAGTCGGATTTTTAAGTCCGATCCGATTTTAGCCCCACTTTGAGCGTACTGGTCATCATATTGCCGATTGATCGTACCAATGAAGTTTAGCTTCTGATGTAGTATCGCAAGGGCTTCTTTCGTGATTATGCTCGGTGTGAGCAATGAATTAGCCATGTCAATTTACCTATTTAATATAGCCCCTTGCTCTTCGATATTCTTCAGGAGACATCTTATCCAAGTCCTTAGCGACTTTTCCTTTAGGTGTCACCGTCTTCGAGGGCGCAGGAGCGTTAGTAGTATTAGCACGACGTTTTCGAGAGTTCACTTGTAACGCTGTTGAGATTCTTATCAAATCATCTCTGGCGTCCCTCTCGCTTTTATTGTTCAGAGCGTTGGCAATCTTTAAGTTCTTGCCAAGGTAATAGGCAACATCAGGGCCATTCGGCAATTCAACAATCGTCCTTGCCACCATATCACTTTGATGAAAATTAGGATTAGTAACAGTTTCGTTAAAATCCTTATAGTCCAAAGCAAATGCATTGCTTTTCTCTACAAACTCTTGAGACGCAATTTGTGCCTTCTGAGCTTGTAATTGAGCAATCTGTGCTTGCTGTTGTTGTTGCATGACCTGTTGCACGTTCTGAGCATTTAAGCTTGAGGTGTACTGTAGAACTGCTTGTTGGTGCCTTGCTTCGTCATAGTCGTAGTCTTCAAGTCTTGGATACGCTTGGGGCGCATCTTGAGCTTGAGGCTGACTTTGAGCCTGTAAGTAAGCAACTTGCTGTTCTAGTTCTTGTACACGAGTGTTCGCCTCGTTTTTTTGTCGTGCCAGTTGTGAGATTCTTTCTTGAACAGAGTTACGCTTTTTCTGCTTTTCCTCTGCTACTTGTTCGGGTGTCTCTTCCCCGGATGACTCTTCTGCGGCTTTCTCCTTAGTTTCTGGAGTTTCTACTGCTTCAGAGGTTTCGCCCTGTTCAGGCTCAGGAGCATCTTGTTCGGCTTGCTCGATTTCCGTCGGCAATATTTCAGCCTCAGCGATTGCTGCATCAGTTTCCATGAGTACGTCTCCACGAATGTTTACCTTGCTCAGAGGGCAGCAAGTAAGCCCACGCTTTTACGGTGCGTTAAACCGAATTAAGCTATGTTCCTAAATCTTTGATCTAGGATGCTTGATAATATGTTTGAACTGTCTTTTTTTTCTGGATCAAATTCTGCGTTAATGGATCGTAACTGTTCAGGTTTGAGAAAGATTCTATGTTCTGCGCCTTCTACGCCTTCCATTTTAAACGTATCAGCATCCATCTTTATGGTGTCAAACCCTGCTTCTTCCAAAGCATTACGAAAAACATCGTTGTTGACTAAATCTCCTGTTTCTGGATCTTCTGCATACATGGTGGATTTTCTCATCACCCTGTTAAGATCCTGCGCTGATATGCCTTCATCATCAAAGGCTCTCATTCCAATGTCTTGAACTAATTGATTATAGTCTTCGTTTGAAACTCTGTTGTCTCGTTGTAGTGCTTCTAAAAAATCTACTAACTCACCTTCTGGCTTTTGATTTCTACTCTCTTCTATTGCTAAATCTCTTGCTTTGCTCTGTAATTCTTCTTCGTACACACTTGTGTCAGTTCTGTTTTTACCTTGGTCATCAATGTAGTTGTATACATAATCACTTTTTTTTGTAGTTCTTTTTGCCTCGTCAATAAAATCGTCTACATCTAAGTCTGGAAACTCATACCTTAAAATTGGATTATCTCCGTATGTTCTTATGTCAAAAACTTTTTCTGATCTTCCCATCATAGGATAGATAACGCCTAAATTTTCTCCTTTTACTTCGCTTCTTGCTTGTTCTAAAACTTCAGGGTCATCGTAATTTCTGTCAGTTTCATCTGCAATTCTCTCAGCTCTGAGTTGTATTTTGTTGGTTAAGTCCGGCCCTTCTCCTGCGTAATTTATACTTGCATCATCAGGCGAGGTTGTAGTGTAGATTGCTCGTCCAATGTAACCCTCAGGATCCATTTTTTCTAAATCAAGTTCTTCAATGTCAAAGGTGCTACCAATATACAGAGGCTCGTCATCAAAGCCCATTTCTTTAGCTCTTTGCATCCGAGAGGCGGTGTCCATTGGCAATCTTCTTACAGCCGGGATCATCATAGCCATTGAGCCAAGTTCTCTCGCAGCGTCTTCGCCCAGTGTGCTTTGTACTCTGGGAATGATCTCTTCATTTAAGACTTGAAAGGCTCTATCAAGCCCAACCGTGTCAGCTATTTGACTGACAGAGTTTATTAAAGACTGCATCCCTGCCTGACCCTCCATTGAGCGAGGGTTGAAGGTAAGCATTTCTCTAACTTCGTCTGCGGCTGCTACTGCGTCACTCAGTGGTCTTTGCTTGTCTTCTATTGTGTTAAGAGAACCTAAACCAACCGCAAGGGCAGGAACCTCGGCAGCAATCGCAGAACCAACTGTCATAACTGGCTCGATGATGCCTAAGAGACGGTTTACACCACCACCGCCCCTGCGTTCCATTCTGGGAGCAAGTTGATTAGCCACTTGCAGACAGTAGACTGCTTAGACGATTGGTCGGATTCTGGCCTTGCATCTGACCCATACGACTTGCGAGTTGTTGTATGCGCTCCATCCTGCTGCCTTGTCCAGAACCTCCGGGCATCTGTCCCATACCTCGCATCTCACCCATACCACGCATCTGCCCCATTCCTCTACCTGCTGGTTCACGGTAGGGGATGAAAGTTTGTAAGCCTGTGCTGGGGTCAATTACGATCTGGTATTTCTTGCCGTCTTTACCTGTGACCATTTGCATAGGATTCATAGGTAGCTCAGGCATATTCGTTTGAGGCGTTGAAGAGGGTAAAGCCATGTTTGGTCTATCCATCTGCCCTGCTAAGGCTCTAGCTCCTGCTGCGCCTGTTCCCGGTGTTTCTCTGCGAGACATAACCAAGTCTTGAGCCGGAGTGCGGTTCATCGGTTGATTCATTTGTCG
>FUFK010053635.1_pt1 | contig 13466 bp, 16 predicted proteins | sample 1021851 | NCBI WGS metagenome assembly FUFK01 (sample SAMEA51879418, study PRJEB19060) | metagenome | reverse complement strand
AAGAAAGACAATTCAATGAATTAAAAAAAATTCTCAAATTGGATAACTTTTTAAAGTTATTTAAAAATAAAACCTCTTGTGAATTATTTTCATTAATTTTTCCTCAACTAAAAAATTTTAAAAAATTGAGCAAGTTATCAAAACCAAAAGAAAAGATATTAAAAAATAAAAGTTTAAATTTCGTCATTTCTTTTCTTGTAATCGATGAAACTGACAATTCTGACTATTTTGTATATAAATATAATTTACCCAATGAGTTAAAAGATAAAATTAATTTTCTAAAAAATAATTCGCTAAATAAAGATAGTACTAAAATTTTTAACAAGAAAGATTTACAAAAAATATTTTATTATGAGGGTAAATCTAGCACAATCGATTTAATTGATTTCAATTTGTTATATTTTAAACAAAGTAAAAAACTTTCAGAATTAAAAACTTACTTTGAAAAATTAGATAAACCAGAATTTCCAATAAAAGCTCAGTTATTAATAAATGATTATGGATTAAAGGAGGGAAGGGAATTGGGTCAAAAATTAAAAAATTTAGAAATGAAATGGATTGAAAATAATTTTAATTTATCAAAAAAAGATATGGAAAAAGTTTTATCAAATTAAACGTATTTTACGTCTACAATTTCAAAATTTTTTGTCCCTGCTGGTGTATTTATCTCTACAAGATCTCCTTTATTTTTACCTATAAGACCTTTTCCTATTGGTGATTGAAAATAAAGAAGCTTTTGTTTTAGATCTGCCTCGTCTTTACCAACAATTTTGTAATTTATTTTTTCATTTGTATCTAAATTTTGAAGGTAGACTGTTGATCCAAATATCACTTTTCCATCATTACTAATCTTCGTGATATCAATTACATTTGCTCTTGCAATTAAATCCTCAACTTCTTGAATTCTTCCTTCGTTATGAGATTGCTGTTCTTTTGCAGCATGATATTCAGCATTTTCTTTCAAATCTCCATGTGATCTTGCTTCAGCAATGGCTGCAACAATTTCGGGTCTCTTTTTTTCTTTTAAAAAAATTAATTCACTTTTTAATTTTTCTAATCCTTCAGTAGTAATTGGTTCTTTATCCATAATTTACCATTTAGCTGTTGGTGGTAATGACATAAGTATAGCTTCAACATTTCCACCAGTTTGTAAACCAAATTTTGTCCCCCTATCATGTAATAAATTAAATTCAACATATCTACCTCTTTTTTTGTATTGAATTTCTTTATCTTTAATTGTCCATTTTAATTTATTTTTTTTCTCAATTATTTCATTAGAAATGTTTTTNAAACTTATTCCTACTTCTCTAACAAANGAAAAATCTTTTTCCCAATTNTTTTTTTTATAATCAAAAAAAATTCCGCCAATACCTCTTGGCTCCTTCCTATGCGGTAAATAAAAATATTCATCACACCATTTTTTATATTTTTTATAATAATTTTTGTTATGTTTATCACACGATTTTTTTAGTTCTGAATGAAACCAATTTTCTAATTTCTTATCTTTTATACAAGGTGTAACATCCATACCACCTCCAAACCAACCAAATGAAGTGACTATATACCTCGTATTAAAATGCATCGCAGGCACATGAGGATTTTTCATATGCATAACAACAGATATTCCAGATGCCCAAAATTTAGAGCTCTTTTTTGTACCTGGAACTTTATTTTTAAATTCGTTTGAAAATTTTCCATAAACTTCTGAAAAATTTACTCCAACTTTATCAAAAATTTTACCGTTTTCTAAAATTCTGTATTGTCCTCCACCTTCATCATTACTTTTACTTCTATTCCAATTTGTAATTTTAAATTTANTTTTNTTGCNCTCTTTTTCCTCTATTTCTCTACAAAGNACTTCTTGNAAAGTTTTAAACCAATTTTTTGCTAATTTCTTTTTTATGTATTGATCCATTTAACCTAACTGTCTTATAAATTCTGAAGCTCCTATGGCCACTGATATTGAAATGTTTAACGATCTTTTATTTTTTAGCATTGGAATCTTAATTCTTTCATTAACCTTAGAATGTACATCTTCTGGAACACCAGCACTTTCTCTGCCAAAGAGCAATATATCATTACGCTTAAATTTAAACTTTGTATAAACTTTGCTAGCTTTTGTCGTCATTAAAACTACTCTATTTTTACTATTTTCATCAAAGAATTCTTTAGGGCTCTTGTAAAATTTAATTTCACTGTAATCTAAATAATCCATAACAACTCTCTTGAACCTTTTATCGCTAAATAAAAACCCACAAGGTTCAATGATTTCTAAACTAGCCCCTAGGCAAGAACAAGTTCGAATAATTGAAGCTGTATTTTGAGGAATATCCGGCTGATATAGAGCTACTTTTAGACCGTGTTTTAAAGGTTTCTGTGTCATTGTTACCATAGAAATATCTCTTTTTTATTATATGAAATCATATATTACCAAAGATATAAAATATTAAAGATGTCAGACCAAAAAGACGAAAAAAAGACCAACAGAAGAGATTTCTTGTTTACTGCTACAGCCGCTGCTGGCGCAGTTGGAGTAGGTGCTGCTGTTTGGCCATTAGTAGACCAAATGAACCCAGATGCCTCTGTAAAAGCATTAGCAAGCACAGAAGTAGATGTGAGTTCAATGCAACCTGGACAGTCTTTAACAGTACTTTGGAGAGGTAAACCAGTTTTTATTAAAAGAAGAACTGAAGATGAAATTAAAAAAGCGAGAACAGTTGATATTAATGATCTTAAGCATCCTGAAAAAGACGAAGATAGAGCAAAAAATCCTGAATGGTTAGTGATGCTTGGAATTTGTACTCATCTTGGATGTGTACCATTAACAGATAAAGGTGATTATGATGGTTGGTTTTGTCCTTGTCATGGTTCTCATTATGATACATCTGGTAGAATTAGAAAAGGACCAGCTCCAACTAATATGGAGATACCTAAATACGAATTTGTAAATACTAACACGATTAAGATTGGATAAATATGAGTGATCACGAATACACACCTAGTTCAAAGTTTGGTAAATGGTTTAATGATAGATTGCCTTTGCTTACATTGGCAAATCACTTAACAGATTACCCTACACCAAAAAATTTAAATTACTGGTGGACTTTTGGTGGGATATTAACTTTTTGCTTAATTACCCAAATAGTTACAGGATTAGTTTTGGCTATGCACTACATTGCTCATGCAGATATGGCATTCAGCAGTGTCGAACATATAATGAGAGATGTGAATTATGGATGGTTGTTAAGATATGTTCACGCAAATGGTGCTTCTATGTTTTTCCTTGCAGTTTATATTCATATTTTTAGATCTTTATTTTACGGATCATATAAATCTCCTAGAGAAATAATTTGGATACTTGGAATTATAATTTATCTGCTAATGATGGCAGCTGCTTTCATGGGATATGTTCTGCCTTGGGGACAAATGAGTTTTTGGGGAGCAACAGTAATAACCAATTTATTTAGTGCAATCCCACTTGTGGGGGAGAGTATAACAACTTGGTTATGGGGTGGTTACTCAGTTGACAATCCAACTTTAACAAGATTTTTTACTCTTCATTACTTGATACCGTTTTTAATACTAGGGCTTGTAGTACTTCACATATGGGCGTTACATGTTCCTGGAAATAACAATCCAGTTGGTATTGATATTAAAAAACCTTCTAAAGATACAGTTCCGTTTCATCCATACATCGTAATTAAAGATGCTTTTGCATTATTAATGTTTTGTATTGTTTTTGCGTTGTTTGTATTTTATCAGCCAAATATTTTAGGNCATGCTGATAATTATATCGAGGCGGATCCACTTGTAACTCCTGCTCATATAGTTCCTGAGTGGTACTTATTACCTTTTTATGCGATCTTAAGATCTGTTCCTGATAAACTTATGGGTGTTGTTGCTATGTTATCAGCTATTTTAATTTTAGCTGCTTTACCATGGTTGGATACGTCAAAAGTTAGATCAGCAGTTTTCAGACCGTTATTTAGACAGTTCTACTGGATCTTGGTAGCTGATGTTTTAATTCTAGGATATGTAGGGGCGATGCCAGCTGAAGGATTGTACTTGTTAATTGCAAGAGTTGCTACAGCGTATTACTTTGCGCATTTTTTAATTATTCTTCCAGTTTTAGGATGGAAAGAAAAAACTACCCCGCTGCCTTTGAGTATTACCGAGCCAGTTTTAGGAGGCTCGCCAAATTTAGCTGCAGCAAGGAGTGATGAAAAAATAGAAAAAACAATAAAGTGAGAAAGTTAAAAAATATTTTTTTTGTATTAATATTCTCAGTTATAGTACTAAATTCATCTAACTCTGCTGAAAAAACACCTCCTTTTTTAGAGACTAAATGGACTTTTAAAGGTCTCTTTGGAAAATTTGATAGAGCATCACTTCAAAGGGGTTATCAAGTATATACTGAAGTATGTGCATCTTGTCATTCTATGAAATATTTAACCTATAGAAATTTAGCAGAAAAGGGTGGACCAGAATTTTCTGAAGCAGAGGCTAAAGCAATAGCTGCAAGTTTTGAGGTAACAGATGGTCCTGACAGCACTGGAGAAATGTTTGTAAGACCAGCCAAATTGTCTGATAAATTTGTGATGCCATATGCTAATGAGCAAGAAGCTAAAGCTGCTAATGGTGGCGCTTATCCACCAGATATGTCTGTTCTAGTTAAGGCAAGAAAGGGCGGAGCAGATTATATTTATTCCTTACTGTTAGGATATTCTGAACCACCAGAGGGTGTAGAACTTGATGATGGTGTTTATTACAACAAGTATATGTATGGTAATAAAATTAAAATGCCAGCTCCTTTATCTGATGATTTAATTGAGTATACAGATGGAACAAAAGCTACCGCTGAGCAAATGTCTAAAGATGTTACAAATTTTCTGATGTGGTCAGCGGAACCACATTTAGAGCAAAGACATAAAACAGGATTTAGAGTTATAGCTTATTTGATAATATTGACTGTATTGGTTTATTTTACAATGAAAAAGATATGGTCACGTGTTGAACCTAAAGTTTAGAACATCCCCATCTTTAACGATATAATCTTTACCTTCTAATCTCATTTTGCCGTTTTCTCTTGATTTTAACCAACCACCACTACCAACGAAATCTTGATAAGACACAGTTTCTGCTCTTATAAAACCTTTTTCAAAATCTGTATGAATTATACCTGCTGCTTGAGGCGCCATGCAATTTTTGTTAATTGTCCAAGCCCTTGTCTCCTCAATTCCTGAAGTAAAAAACGTCTCTAAAGATAAAAGGTCATATCCTTTTTTGATTAATAAATTTAATCCNGTATCATNNACNTTGATCATTTTCATATANTTTTTTCTTTCTTCATTTTCTAGTTCATTTAATTGNTTTTCTATTTCAGCTGAAATANTTAGAGTGTTTTTAGAACCATATTTTNCAATAAAACTTTTTGTATAATCATTGCCTTTATCAATGCTATTTTCNTCAACATTACAAACATACAATTTAGGNTTTNTTGACAATAATCCTGANANTNTAACATCNTTTTTATCAAATTCNTCGTATAATTTATTTATATCATNGTTATCATTAATTAAATTCTGNGCTCTTTCTAGAATTNGGTTTTGATTTTCATCATTATTTTTTTTATTTTTCTTATCTAGTCTTTTTTGAATAGATTCNAAATCTGCNAAAGACATNTCTGTTTCAATTATTTCTAAATCTCTAATTGGATCAACTGTTGGATTTACATTNTGAATATCATCNGANTCAAAACANCTAATTAAATGAATAACAGCATCTACTTCTCTTATNTGGGATAAGAATTTGTTACCTAATCCTTCACCTTTAGAGGCTCCTTCGACTAATCCTGCTATATCAACAAAAGATATTGTGGTATTTATTTTTTTTTTTGAATTTGAAATTTTAACCAATTCATCTAACCTATAATCTGGTACAGGAACTACACCTATATTTGGATCTATCGTACAGAAAGGAAAATTTGCTGCTTGGGCTTTACTTGAATTTGTAAGTGCATTAAATAAAGTAGATTTACCAACGTTTGGTAAACCAACTATACCACACTTAAAACCCATTTAATTATTGTTAACTTTGCTAGAGAATAAATCTAATTTTTTATCTATTAAAATAGCAATAGAGTCTATTATATTNNNAGTAATTTTTTCTAANTGNNCTTGTTCNTCATCNGAAAAATCATTNAAAACAAAGTCTGATACAGACATTTTATTCTCCGGCTTTCCAATCCCAATCCTCACTCTTGAATAGTCTTTTCCAATAAATTTATCAATTGAAGCAACTCCATTGTGACCTGCACTTGATCCACCAAATTTTGCCTTTATTTTTCCAAANTCTACATCTAGATCATCATGAAAAACAATTACATCTTCTGCATCTATTTTGAAATATTCAAGCAATTCTCTGATACATATNCCTGAGTTGTTCATGAANGTCAGAGGTTTGATNGCATAAATTTTCTTTTCCCCAATATTACCTGTTGTAAGTAAACCCTTAAATTTTGGCTTTTGCTTTGAAAGACCAAATTTTTGATTTATNGCATCTACAACTTTAAAACCTATATTATGTCTATTATTATGACTGTTTGGGGTTGGATTGCCCAAACCTACGAGTAACAACATTTTATTTTATTATTATTTTCACAGATTANTATTTTTTCTCTGCTGGAGCTTTTCCTTCTTCTTTTCCTTTATCACCATCTGCAGCTTTTTCTGCACCTTCTTCAGGTTTAGCATCTCCATCCGCAGCTGCCTCCGCAGCTTCTCCACCTTCTCCNTCAGCTTCTGCTGGTTTTTCAGGCTCTTTAACAACCGTTGGTGCTGCTACAGTTGCGATTACAAAGTCTCTTCCTTGAATTGTAGGTGTTACATTTTCAGGTAAATTTATAAAAGATATTTTAATACTTGCTCCAATATCTAAGTTATTTANATCTACAACTAACTCTGTTGGTATGTTTTCTGTAGGACATCTTAATTCAACTTTTCGTCTTACTATATTNAAAACTCCNCCTCTTTTTAATCCTGGTGATAATTCATGGTTTATAAANTTAACNGGAATTTCTAAAATTACTTTTGCACCTTTAACAATTCTTAAAAAATCTAAATGTATAGGCTCATCTGTAACTGTATCAAAATCAATAACTCTTGGTAAAACTTTTTGTTCTTTCCCATCAATATTAATTGAAATNATATTTGATAAAATATTTTCTTTATTTAATAAATTTTTTACTTCTTTAACAGAGACAGAGATTTTTTGATTTGGCTCCTCTCCTCCATAAATTATTCCTGGAACCATACCTTTANTTCTAAGAGATTTNACTTCACCCTTAGTTTTTGTTTCTCTTATTGTGGCTGCTAATAAACTCATAAAGTGTCGGGTTTTTAACTTATGAAACTAAATTTTACAAGTAAATTATTTAAATAGATCTGATACAGAGGTAGAATTTGATATTCTTTTAATAGCTTCTCCAACCAAATTAGAGATTGTTAATACCTCAATATTCTTAGCTTTTTTAACTTTCATAGAATTATCTATTGTATCAGTTACAACTAAATTTTTTATCGAAGATTTCTTAATTTTTTCAACAGCATTACCACTTAATACACCATGTGTTACATACACATGAACATCTTTAGCTCCTCTTTTTTTTAATTCAGAAGCTGCATTTACAATTGTTCCACCAGAGTCGATTATATCATCAACTAATATACAAGTTTTATTTTTCACATTTCCAATTACATTCATCACTTCTGACTTTCCAGGAGCAGGTCTTCTTTTATCTACTATTGCTAAATCTACATTTAACAATTTTCCTAAAGCTCTTGCTCTTGCGGTACCACCGACATCTGGAGCAACACAGATTATATTATTTTTTTTTAATTTCTTTTTTATATGTCTAGCAAATATTGGAGTTGCAAATAAGTTATCTACTGGAATATCAAAAAATCCTTGAATTTGTCCAGAGTGTAAATCAACTGTAACGACTCTATCTGCACCTGCTTTNGCAATAAGATTAGATACAAGTTTTGCAGATATAGATGTTCTAGGAACCACCTTTCTATCTTGTCTTGCATATCCAAAATATGGGATCACAGCAGTTATGTTTTTGGCTGATGATCTTTTTAAAGCATCAATCGATAGTAGTAATTCCATTAAATTGTCATTTGCAGGAGACGAAACGGATTGAATTAAAAAAATACTATTACCTCTAATATTTTCATTAATTTCAATATAGATTTCTCCGTCTGCAAATTTTCTTATATTTGAATTCACTAGTCTATTTTTCAAAAATTTAGATATTTTTTGACTAAGATGTTTATTACTGTTTCCTGTGAGAATTTTCATCCGCGANATACTATTTAATCATAATTGCAGAAATATTTCTACCATAATCGTTATGTTTATTTTTTTTTGATCTNCTAGAACTAAAAAAGTTATTTTTTANAGNATAGGTNTCTTTTNTTATTATATCTATTTTTTTAACTCCATTTTCNTAAAATTGAGATTTNATATATTCGCTTAAATCAAAANAAATTTTTTTCTTTTTAAATGTGAAGAAATTCACATTTTTTTTATTTTTGTCCTTAAACAATTTAAAAAAATCATTTTTTACTTCGTAGCTATTTTTTTTTATACATGGCCCAATGCAAGCAATCATATCTTTCTCTGAGCATCCATTTTTTTTTAAAAGTTGAATTGTTTTTTTTACTATTCCCTTAAAAGCACCTTTCCACCCAGCATGTATTGCNCCAACAAATTTTTGCTTTTTTTCTATAATTAGAATTGGTGCACAATCTGCAGTGAGTATACTAATCGCAATATTTTGCTTATTTGTAATCATCGCGTCTCCAGTCAATCTTTTTTTTGGAANACCACTTATTTTATAAACTTTGTTACTGTGAATTTGATTAAGAGAAACTAGATTTTCACTTGTGCAGCCTATTTTTTTTGAAACTATTTTTAAATTTTTACTTATATTAGCAATTTTATCTTTTGAACCTTTTCCACAATTTAAACTTTTGTAGATTCCTTTTGAGGTACCACCNAATCTATTAAAAAAATAATGTGAAATAGATTTTTGATCTCTAAAAATTTTTGACTTAATCACTTAAAACCCAAATTAAAATTATTTTTGGATTTGCTTACAAATAATACTTTAAACAAAGAGCCCATATATTTTGCATCAATTAATCTTTTTATTCTATAAAATATGTCAGCTTTCTTACTAAATTGTAAATTTTTACTTATTATCTCAGCTCTTTTTAATATTCCTAATTTNATTAAGAAATTACCTTGGGTTGTTATTAAAGATTTCAAATTAGAATTTGCAAACTCTTTCTTGTACATTTTAAAATTTATTAAATGAGTAATATCTGANTTATAGGGATTTTCTAAAAAACTAATTTTTCTATGCTTCTCAACACTTTGCAAAGTATTTTTCATTTTTCCACTGGTAAAGCCATAGTCTATCATTAATAAACCACCATTATTTTTAAAAATAAAATTNGCTATTTCGTTAACAAATTTCATTGCTGAAGGTGAATATTCAACAAATTTTTCTTTTTTTATATCCTTACCTAAATATTTCTCAATTATTTTTGACGACACTTTTTGATCACAAACTTCAAACTTATTTTTTTTGTATGCTACATATTTTTCATACCAATTATTACTTTTCTTTAAAAACTGNTTGATAGGAAANGCATCAAAAAANTCATTAGCCAAGAATATAGTTGGAGCCTTTGGAATTTCTTTTAAATTTNTTATCCAACTTNCTTTTTTCTTATCTATTTTATNCTTCTGAATTTTTATCAGTAATGGACTTTTTTCTAAAATTAAGAAATTAGCAGATAAATTAATTTCACTAAAATTATTTAAAGTTTTTATAATTTGTGACATCATCTCACCNTTGCCTGCACCTAGTTCTATAATATTTATTTTTTTTGGCTTTTTTAAATTCTCCCAAAATGAAATTAACCAAATAGATATCATTTCTGAAAAAAGAACAGAAATATTCGGAGATGTTATGAANTCACCTTTTTTTCCAAAAGGATTTTTTTTAATATAATAACCATTATCTTTGTCATACAAAGATTTGTAAATAAATCTATCCAATGAGATTTTTTTATTGTGTCCTATTAGCATTTTTATAATAGATGATAATTAATCCGCAGGTTAGTGCTATACAACTTATTATTTGCCCCATACTCAAGTTGAAAAATAAATAACCTAGTTGTTGATCTGGTTCTCTGAAGAACTCTATAACAAATCTAAAAAATGAGTATAAAATTAAAAAATAACCTGAAATAATACCAGGTGTATTCCTTAATCTACTAAACAACATATTTAAAATAATAAATAGAACAACTCCCTCAAATATTGCCTCATAAATTTGTGAAGGATGTCGATTTAAATCATCAATTTTTATAAACTTTACTGACCATGGTACATTTGTTTCTATGCCATAAAGTTCTGAGTTTATAAAATTTGATATTCTTCCTAAAAAAATTCCTATAGGTGAACAAACAGCAACCACATCTAAATAATTAAAAATATTTTGATTTTTATTTTTGCAGAAAAAATAAGTTCCAATAATAATTCCAAATAGTGCGCCGTGAAAAGACATACCACCTTGCCAAATTTTAATAATTTCAACAGGATTACTAATAAAATAAATTGGATCATAAATAATTACATATCCAAGTCTTCCACCAATGATAATACTTATGATCAAATAAGTTATATAATCGTCAAAATATTCTTTTTGAGTGCTATCTTTAATTAGTTTGTTCTTTGCATAATACCAACCAAATACTAAGCCAACTATATAAGACAAAGAATACCATCTAATTTCTAATGAAAAGATCTCAAAAGCGACTGGGTCAAAATTATTAATAAACATTTAATTGTAATATTATAAATATTACTTAAACTTTGATAAGAAATTATTATGTCAAAATCAAGATTCGTATTTGATAAATTTGCAAAATTTTTGGAAGAAGGACTNGTNAANTANAAAGATTTTAGTGANGANGTNGTAAATATTTTACGNTCAAAAAAAGANGAAATTATCCTTAAAATGAATTTAGTAAGNAAAGATGAAATNGATATATTAAATAANAGAATTGAAAAANTAGAAAAAAAAATTGCTGAAAAAAAAATNAAAAAAAAAACTAAACGGGCAAAGAAATAATAACTTTTAATCCACCTAAACTAGACTTATCAAATTTAAGATCTCCNCCATGTGATTTNACGACATCTGATGATATAGCTAAACCAAGACCAACACTTGANTTTGTTTCNGATCTACTTTTNTCAATTTTATAAAATGGCTTCAAAACATTTTGATGTTCTTTCTGTGGTATTCCTGGACCATCATCCTCNATTGANATATTNATAGTTGATCTTCCTTTTTTTANATANAATTCAACATTGTCAGCAAATTTTANAGAATTATCTATNAGNTTATTNATACANCTACTAATTAAATTCTTTCTTCCATCAAAATAAANCNTCTCTTTTAANAAATATTTTATATTTGGTNTCTCATATTTTTTACAAATATCTTCAAGAAGAANAGAAATATCAAACGTTTCAGTNTTATCTTTTGCNCCAGATCTTGCGAATTGAAGATANTCATTTAACATTTTTTCCATTTCATCAACATCTCTTGANAGTTTCTCTACAACACTCTTATCTTTAATCATTGCTATTTGTAGTTTTATCCTTGTCAAAGGTGTTCTTAAATCATGACTGATACCTGACAACATTTCAGATCTTTGATTTAGATGTCTGAGTATTCTCTTTCTCATTTTATCAAACTCTAAACCAGCTTTTCGAATTTCAAGTGCTCCAGAAGGTCTAAATTCGTCTATATCTTCTCCTCTACCAAATCTTTCAGATGCTTCTGCAAGTTTTGTTATAGGTCTAGTTTGATTCTTTAGAAAAATTATTGCTACTGCTATCATTAATAATGCTGGTAATGTTATCCAAAGTCCAAATAATCTAGCTGAACTTGTAGTAAGTCTGTCTCTTGGAATATAAAATTGAAAATAGCCTTTTGAATACCCTATTTTTAAATCAACAACTTCTTTAAAGTTAGTTGTATCAAACCAATAAGTTAAATTTTTATTCTTTAATTCTCTCCTAAGTGATCGATCAACTGGGCTGAACCATCTTTCTGGAACTTTATNTGGNAAGATTTTNTCTTTTTCATATTTGATATTAAAACCCAANTGTTCTTTGAATAAAATTATTATAAAATCTTTNTTNGTTTCATCGTTATCATANGCGTCNACAAAAGTTTTGACTTCAGAAACCAATGCTCTTGTCATTCCNGAATTAGTTTTGATCCANAGACTNTCAAAAAAAACTANNGANATAGTNATTTGCATAACTACTATTGGAACAGCNACTATGAGTANACCTCTATAAAAAAGTCTTTTAGGNAANATNTTTTTTATATATTTACTCAATCCATAAAACATAACCTTCACCTCTTATTGTTTGTAAATAATTTGGGCTTTTGGGGTTTTCTTCAATTTTCTTCCTAAGTCTTGTAATGATTACGTCNACTGATCTTTCTTTATCAATTTTTATAAGATTTCCAATNTCCTCTCTTTTAAANATTTTTCCAGGGGAATTAACCATTTTATCTAAAATTATTTTTTCTGTATTATTGATTTTTATNGATTTNTCATTTTTCAAAATAAANTGCTTATTAAGATCNATTTCAATTTTACCAAATTTAAATTTTCTTTTTGTATTTCTATATTTTGTTTTATTTAAGATATTATTAATTCTAAGTATTAACTCTTTTGGCTCAAAAGGTTTTGGAAGGTAATCGTCTGCACCAATATCTAAACCCTCTATTCTTTCCGAGGCTTCACCTTTCGCTGTTAAAAGAATTATTGGGGTTGAAATTTTGTCTTTATTTTCTTTTGTAAATTCTAAACCACTTTTGCCTGGCATCATTATATCAAGCACTATTAAATCAAATTTTATAACTTTAACTTTTTCAAGAGCATCTTCGGCGCTATTTGAGCTAGTTACGAGATAATTATTTTGAGAAAGATATTCCTTAACTAATTCTCTTATACCATCATCATCATCTACAACNAAAATATGTGCTTTAAATTTTTCCATTAATTATTTTTTTTAAAACATTNTCAAAACTNANAACCTCATTTGCNTTTGATGCGGANAATGCTTGGTAAATTCTTTTCTTTTGAGCTGAGAAAATTTCGTTAAATAATTTNTCTCCNTCNTCTGTTAAGAAGACATGTTTTATTCTGGTATCTACTTGATCNTTTTCATATTTTATAGCTTTTAAATTTATTAAATCTTTCAAAACTCTATTCAAACTTTGCTTTGTAACTTTCAATTTTCTTAAAAGTTCTGATATTGTGATACCCTCATATAATGAAATTAGATGAATAACCTTGTTATGT
>FUFK010045311.1_pt1 | contig 13467 bp, 11 predicted proteins | sample 1021851 | NCBI WGS metagenome assembly FUFK01 (sample SAMEA51879418, study PRJEB19060) | metagenome | reverse complement strand
AGATTTGAGGTTTAGATTTCCTCCTGAACCAAACGGATACTTACACATAGGNCATGCCAAAGCAATTGGTTTAAATTTTGGATTAGGGCAAAAATATAATGCCCCAGTTAATCTTAGATTCGACGACACAAACCCTGAAAAAGAAGAAGTTGAATATGTAAAAGCAATTAAAAATGATGTTTTATGGCTAGGGTTTAACTGGGACAAAGTCACTTATTCATCTGACAACTTTCAACAACTTTATGACTGGGCAANCTTACTAATAAAAAAAGGAAAGGCCTACGTAGACTCTCAAACCTCTGAGGAAATGGCGGAACAAAAAGGCACCCCCACCACNGTAGGTAAAAACAGCCCACACAGGGATAGGGGTGTTGAAGAAAACCTAAACATTTTTACCGAAATGAAAAATGGTGTACATAAAGAAGGGGTTCATGTTTTAAGAGCAAAGATTGACATGTCTCACCCAAACATGCTTATGAGAGACCCGATTATTTACAGGGTTCTAAATAAGCCACACCACAGAACTTCAACAGATTGGAAAATATATCCAATGTATGATTGGGCTCACGGACAATGCGATTACATTGAACAAGTTTCACATTCTTTGTGCTCTTTAGAATTTAAACCACACAGAGACTTATACGAGTGGTTTATAGAGTCAATAAAGCCTGAGACACAAAACCTCTTTGTTTTCCCAAAACAAAGAGAATTTGCAAGGTTGAATCTAAGCTATACAATAATGAGCAAAAGAAAACTTGCGGTTTTAGTTGAAAAAGGGTTGGTTGACGGTTGGGATGATCCACGAATGCCAACAATCTCAGGGCTAAGAAGAAGAGGCTACACACCGAAATCCATCAGAGAATTTATAAATAAGGTTGGAGTTGCAAAAAGAGAAAATGTAATTGATGTTTCTTTGCTTGAGTTTTGTGTTAGAGAAGACTTAAATAAAGAAGCAGACAGAAAAATGGTTGTTATTGACCCTGTTAAGCTAACAATAACAAACTATCCAGAAGGTAAAACTGAAGAGCTTGAGTCAGAGGACAATCCTGAGAAAGACAGTATTAAAAAAAGAATAATGCCCTTCAATAAATACTTATATATTGAAAGAGAAGACTTCAAAGAAGAAGCCAGTAGAAAGTTCTTTAGACTAACTACAGGCAAAGAGGTTAGACTCAAAAGCGCGTATATAATTAAAGGCACAGGTGTGATTAAAGATNCTGCCGGGAATATAGTTGAAATACTTTGTGAGTATGACCCAAAAAGTAAAAGTGGCTCTGGAACAGAGGAAAGCCTGAGGAAAGTAAAAGGAACCCTTCATTGGGTAACTCAAAAAGAAAGTATAAACATAATCGTTAACAGTTACGACAGGTTGTTTAAAGAAGAAGCGCCAGGATCAAATGAAAAAGGCAGCTTCCTTGACGACATAAACCCTGACTCATTAAAAGTTGTTCATGCAAAAGCAGAGCCATCATTAAAAGATGTGGTTCCAGGAGACACATTTCAGTTCCAAAGAAAAGGATATTTCACAGTAGACAAAAAAAGTAAAGCCGACAATATTGTTTTTAACAAAACTGTCGGCCTTAGAGACTCTTGGAAAAAGTAAGAGTTATTTAGACTCTTTTCCTTTTTGTTGCATTCTTGCTTTTTTCATTTCTTCTCCAATTTGATTACTGGCCGTAAAAGATGCAACCATGTTGTTTAGCATCTCAGATCCAGCTTGAGGAGAGTTAGGCATCAAAATTAAATTACTGTTTGCTTCAGCACCGACTGATTGAAGCGTGTCATAATGCTGAGTAACAACAATCAGTGCAGAAGCCTCTTGGGAGTTAATATCAACTCCGTTAAGCACTTTCACAGAATCCTCTAATCCTCTTGCAATTTCCCTTCTTTGATCTGCAATACCCTGACCTTGCAGCCTTTTACTTTCAGCTTCAGCCTTAGCTTTCTCAACGATTAAAATCTTTTGAGCTTCTCCCTCAAATTGGGCAGCAACTTTTTCTCTTTCTGATGCATTAATTCTGTTCATTGATTCTTTAACTTGAGCGTCTGGATCAATATCAGTCACAAGCGTTTTAATTATTTGGAACCCATACTCTGTCATAGCATCTTGAAGCTCAGATTTAACGGCAATTGCAATATCATCTTTCTTAAGAAACACGTCATCAAGAATTAGCTTTGGAACCTCAGCACGCACTACATCAAAAATGAAGCTTGTGATTTGATCACCAGGATTGTCTAGTTTGTAAAAAGCATCATAAACTTTTTCCTTAATTACNTTAAATTGTACCGAGACTTTTANTTTTACAAAAACGTCGTCTTTTGTTTTAGTCTCAACAACAACATCAAGCTGTTGAATTCTTAAGCTTAGCCTTCCCGCTACACTATCAATGATAGGAATTTTTAATTGAAGTCCAGATTGTCTAACGCTTACAAATTTTCCGAATCTTTCAACAANNGCAGCAGANTGCTGCTTAACAATGAAAAAAGTGAAGAAAAGAAGTAATAGCCCTATAGGCAGAATAATAGTATAAAATATCATTTTAAATAAATTTGGTTCGTAACATACAATATACAGAAAAGACAAGCTTTTGTAAAAAAATTTATTTTAAAATAATGTTAAATTCTGTCTACAAATTTTTTCGCACGTCGACCAACGCTTTCAAGCCCAATGAACGACACTATTTCTTGAACACTAACACCTGTCAGACTACCGGTTAAGATTACTCTTGTAGTCATCATTATTTGACCAGCCCCTATCCCAGTTCTGTCGCCCCANGACTTAAGAGCTTCAACGAAACCCGAAGCACTTTCTCTTTTCTTACACTGACTAACTATTTCAGAAACTATTTTTTCGAGACCATCTTTGGATATCTTTTTTAAACTTTTTTCGTCGTAGCTTGTTGGGTCAAAAAACAGATACCCTACTAACCCCCAAAGATCAGAAATAGTATTAGCTCTTTCTTTTACAAGAGTTACAGCGTCTACCAACTTTTCTTTTACAATTTCACCGGCATTCTTATTTAGACTCTTAAGTAGCTCAGCCAGCNTANGGCTATCTGTTGTTTGGATATGCTTGTGGTTATACCATTTTAGTTTTTCAAAATCAAAATTTGCAGCAGATGAAACAACATTTTCCAATAAAAATAATCCCGTTAGCTTATGCAAGGTCAACACCTCTTGGCCTTCTTCAGGCGACCAGCCAAGCGTTGCTAAATAGTTAACTAATCCCTCTGGAAGGATGCCNGCCTCTCTAAAACCTTTTANCTTTGTATCNCCANTCCAGTCGATTGGAAACACTGGAAACCCTNCTTTTTCACCACTTCTCTTGCTNAGCTTTCCTTTTCCGTTGGGGTTGAGGATTAAAGGAAGGTGAGCAAANATAGGCTTTTCCCAACCAAACGCTTCATACAAGAGAACGTGTAGCGCTAGAGAAGGCAACCACTCTTCTCCTCTAATTACATGGGTAATTTTCATTAAGTGATCATCAACNACATTGGCNAAATGATATGTAGGAGTTCCGTTAGCCTTAATTAAGATTTTATCATCCAGCAAACTAGAATCAATAATAGATTCGCCTCTTATTACATCAACTGTTTTAACCTTCTGGTTTTCAGGTGATAAAAATCTTATTACATGCTTTTCTCCTTTTTCAAGTAGCTTTTCCACAGATTCTTTATCAAGCGAAAGAGAATTTTTNNGAGACTTTCGGTTTTTCCAATTATANATAAAGGTCTCTCCCTTTTTCTCAGAATCTTCTCTACATAAACTAAGCTCTTCNTCTGAATCAAATGCATAATAGGCGTGCCCAGAATCAANCAAGANCTTAATTTTTTCTTCATAAAAATGATTCCTCTCGCTCTGCCTGTAAGGGCCAAGCTCGCCACCTTTTTTTGGGCCTTCGTCTGTAGTGATTCCACACCAAGCTAGTGCTTCAATAATATATTGCTCAGCTCCTGGCACCTCTCTTTTTTTGTCAGTATCTTCAATTCTAAGAATAAATTCACCTCCTGAATTTTTGGCAAACAGGTAGTTAAAAAGAGCTGTTCGCAGACCACCTACATGAAGCGGTCCTGTTGGGCTTGGTGCAAATCTTACTCGTCTCACAATAGTGTAATAATTACTTTTGTCAAATATAAAACATTAATTCTTCAATTGATTGTGTAGTTTTGTTTCTATGATTGAGTTTACTTTTAATACAGATTTTATACTTGACAATAAAGAACATGTTTCAGACTGGCTTCTATCTTTAGCCAACTCTGAAGGTTTCACTATCAAAAATCTTCATTATAACTATGTCTCAGTTGAAAAAATACAATCTATAAACAACCAGTTTCTCAANCACGATTACCCAACAGATGTTATTGCCTTTGATTATTGTGAAGATAAAGAGCTTTCNGGNGAGGTGTTTGTCTGTCAAAAAATAGTTGAGCAAAACGCTGTTAGTTATTCACAAACCCTTGAAAATGAAACACTTAGGGTTTTNTGNCATGCNCTTTTTCATCTNTGTGGCCNTAAAGANAANAANAGNAAAGANTTGGCTGTTATGAGGTCGGCTGAAGACAAAGCTATAGCTGCTTTTCATTCCACTTATAAATAAATTATATTTGCACAAATGTTCCACGTGAAACAAGCATATGTTTAATCAAGAGTATGACGTAATAGTAGTTGGTGGCGGGCATGCTGGCAGTGAGGCTGCAGCGGCCGCAGCTAATCTTGGCGCAAAAACACTATTGGTTACAATGAACCTCCAAACCATTGGTCAGATGTCTTGCAACCCAGCAATGGGTGGAATTGCGAAAGGTCAAATTGTTAGAGAGATTGACGCTATTGGTGGTTACAGCGGAATCGTAACCGACAAATCTTCAATTCAATTTAAAATGCTTAACCTGTCAAAAGGCCCAGCTATGTGGAGTCCAAGAGCCCAAAATGACAGGGCTTTATTTGCTCAATATTGGAGAGAAATGCTTGAGTCCACACCAAATCTTGATTTTTACCAAGAAATGGTTAAAAACCTTTGGATTGAAAAAAATAAGCTGTTTGGAGTTGTTACAGGTTTAGGCCAAAAGATTAAAGGTAAAACAGTAGTTCTCACAAACGGAACATTTCTTAACGGCCTAATTCATGTCGGAGACAAAAATTTTGGGGGTGGTAGAGCTGGTGAAAAAGCAGCAACAGGGATTACGGAGCAACTTGTGTCTCTTGGTTTTGAATCAGGAAGAATGAAAACAGGAACACCGCCAAGAGTTGATGGAAGATCGCTCGATTATTCTAAAATGATTGAGCAGCCAGGCGACGAAAACCCTCAAAAATTCTCTTATTTAAACTCATCAGCCCCGTTAAAAAAACAATTATCATGTCATATGACTTATACGAGCCCCGAGGTTCATGATTTGCTTAGAGAAGGTTTTGACAGGTCTCCAATGTTTAACGGCAGAATAAAAAGTGTCGGCCCACGTTATTGTCCTTCAATCGAAGATAAAATTCACAGATTTTCAGAAAGAGAAAGGCACCAATTGTTTGTTGAGCCCGAAGGCTGGAACACTGTAGAGGTTTATGTTAACGGTTTTTCAACATCCTTACCTGAAGAAGTTCAGTTTTCTGCCTTACGCGCAGTTCCAGGCTTTGAAAATGTAAAGTTTTTCAGGCCAGGCTATGCTATCGAATACGACTATTTTTACCCTACACAACTTAAGTATTCTTTAGAAACAAAGATTATCGAGAACCTTTTCTTCGCAGGCCAAATTAATGGAACTACTGGTTACGAAGAAGCTGGATCCCAGGGTTTGATGGCAGGGATTAATGCGGTTTTAAAAATTAAAGAAAAAAATCCTTTTGTACTTAAAAGAGATGAAGCATACATTGGTGTTTTAATTGATGATTTAATTACAAAAGGAACTGAAGAGCCTTACAGAATGTTCACATCAAGAGCAGAATATAGAATGCTTTTAAGACAAGATAATGCCGATCAAAGACTGACAGAGGTTAGTCATTCNTTAGGCTTNGCTAGTGATGAAAGGTTAGCCGCATGTGATCAAAAATACAAACAGTCAGAAGGCTTAATTAGTTTTTTAAAATCTCAAAGCATTTTACCGGCTGAAATTAACCCTATTCTTTCCTCAAAAGAATCAGCGTTAATTAAGCAGTCTGGCAAAGCTGACAAAATTCTATCGAGGCCAAATATATATATGTCAGACCTTAAAGAATGCGATAGTGTTGACTCATACATTTCTAAAAACAATCTTTCTGAAGAGGTTCAAGATCAAGCTGAAATTCAAATAAAATACAGCGGNTATATCCAAAAAGAAAAAAACAACGCCGACAAATTAAACCGACTGGAGTCTGTAAAGATTCCTAAAGATTTTGATTATAAAAAACTTAAATCGATAAGTGCTGAAGCTTTAGAAAAGTTAAATAAAATTAAACCCGAAACCATATCGCAAGCATCAAGAATTAGCGGCGTATCACCCAATGATATTTCTGTTCTTCTTGTTTACATGGGTCGTTAAATGTTTCACGTGGAACAAAACAAAACACANATTGAAGTCGTTGATCATTTTCTCACAAAAGAAAAATTCAAAATTCAAAAAACCTCTGTTCCTGGCCTACTAAAGACAATCCCCACACCCACCAAAGAAGACATGATTAGATATTATAAATCAGAAAGATATATTTCTCATAATTCTAGAAAAAAGGGGGTGTTTTTTTTCTTTTACAGATTTTTAAGGTCTATTAATTTTTATGTTAAACACCGTTTTTTATCAAGTAATAAAAACAATCGAAACGTACTGGACTTCGGTTCAGGCGAAGGCTATTTTTTAAACAAGCTTAAAAAAATCGGGATAAAGGCGTGCGGAGTTGAATCATCTGCTACAACTTCTTTAACCACCGTTTATAAATCTATTTTTGATGAACAATTGAACAGTCAAAAGTTCAGTCACATAACAGCATGGCATTCAATTGAGCATGTTCATGAATTGGAAAAAACAATCTCTCGTATGTATGATTTGCTTGATGAAAAAGGAACCATAATTGTTGGCGNACCCAATTATTCATCTTTTGATGCCAGATACTATAAAGGATTTTGGGCCGCTTATGATGTGCCAAGACATTTGTGGCATTTCGATAAAAAATCATTAAAAGAAGTTTTTGAAAACAAAGGCCTTAAGTTCGTTAAATCCAGCCCGATGATCTTCGATGCATATTATGTTTCTTTGCTTTCCGAATCATACAAAAAATCAACATTTAAAATCCTTAANTCCNTTTTTGTAGGCACAATTTCAAACACATTGGCTCTTTTCACTAAAGAATATTCTTCAAATATTTTTGTTTTTAAAAAATTAAGATAAGTATCTAAGTCCTTTTTTAATCACAGAATAATCTATTTTTCCAGCCCCAAAAATTTCACCGTCCCCCTGACATACTAAATCGCCGTTTTTAGCGCTTATTTTTACCTCGCTATCCGTAAGTGTCAAAACTTTACGTTCTTTAAAAATAGACCCATTAAAAAGATTAAAAAAATTTCGGATTATATCAAATTTGCTAAATTCTTGGGCAATTGTAATATTTAAAAGGCCGTCGTTGCCCTTAGGTTTTTTTATTAACTGCATCCCCCCGCCTGTATACTTACATATTCCTATCCCAAGCAAAAACACATTAGTGTTAATTTCAGTTTTCGAAGTTAGAATTCTCACAGCAATATTTTGAAACTTTAAGAAGTTCATAATTGCACACACCAAATATGAAAGCTTGCCGAGCCACTTATACTTATCAATTTTACTTAACATAAAAGAATCAAACCCTACCCCAGAGTATGTAATAAAATACCTTNTCTTATTTTNGTTAGCACTNCTTATCGTGGCAACTCCAATATCTTGAGTTTTTATCTTACCGTCCTTTAAGGCCTCTAAGCAATCATCAAGGTTTGAGGAAATATTTTTTGATTTTGCCCAGTCATTTCCTGTCCCAGATGGAATCAACGCAAAGACCATTTTTTTAAGACTGATACTCTGCTGCATAACTATTCCCGCAACAACCTTTTGCACTGTCCCGTCTCCCCCGATGGCTAATATTTTATTATACCCATTTTTTGTAGCGCTTTTTACTAGATCAATTTCATCACCACTATTAATTGTAAGATTGAGACTATATTTTATTTTCTCTTCTTTTAGTTTCTTTACTGCTTTATCAACAAGACTTTTTGCTTTTCCAGAATTAGAGAACCTGTTCGCTATTATAAACCACTCATTAGACATTCTCGGTTGGTTTTATATGAAGCAGTCTAGTAAGTTTTATAGAAATGTCAAGAAATATAATTTTAGGATTTCCGTTTCTTTCAATATCGGAAAACCCTTTTTGAATTTCTTTATAAAAATCTAAAATGTTTTCTTCATGAACGAACGGCGCAAATTTTTCAAGATCTAGCCCTGATTTATAGCTGTCTTTTTTGTTTTCAGCCCTATAGCCATAAAGCATAGAATCTCTAATGACATCAGAACAATAGATTAAAAATGACTTTTGCTCCTCCCTCGTTTTTTTACTCACTTTTTCAGCAAAGTTAACCAGTTCATTAATTGCAGACTTCTTTCCTTTGACCTTAAAAGCTGCCCTTACCCACTCCAAAAAAAGAATTTCAAAATCAGCCTTAAGATCTTGATTTTCAGTAGTTTGTGGCCTTATTAAAATTTTTTGACACCTAGATTTTATTGTGTCCAAAAGTTTATTTTCTTGCTCACAAACTAAAATGAAAATAGTCTTTGGAGGAGGTTCTTCAAGTAGTTTCAGAAGTTTGTTTGAGGCGCTAATATTCATTTTTTCTGCCATCCAAATCAAAAATATTTTTACTCCACCCTCGTATGATTTTAAGGAAGCAAGCTTTGTTATTTTTTCTGCCTCATCTTTATTAATCACAGCCTGTTTGTTCCCTAGACCAATTTTATCATACCAGTCTGTCAGCTTGATTTTTGTCTCTTTTAAAACAAGTTCTCTCCATTTTTCTATAAAATCTTTTGAGCTTGCTTTTGTCTTTACTTCACTTGTTGTATTTACAGGATAGAAGTAGTGTATATCTGGATTCGTTAAACTTTTTAGTTTTTGTAGAGCAGCTTGCTGTTGAGGTATTTCTAGACTTGAGTAGGGGCTCTTGATTATGAATTTAATTAGCTCAAACGACGAACCAAGAACATCTGAATCAGCCTTGCCAACCATCAAGTATGTGTTGGCAACCCTGCCGCCATCAATTGCTTTTTTTGCTTTATTTAACTCAATTTGACCCATCCGATTAGATTAAAAACAAAGATAAAGAATTATATTTGCCACGTTATATATATATATGAAATCAATAAATCAAATTGACTTTTCAGAAAAAAAAGCCTTTGTAAGAGTAGATTTTAATGTTCCTTTTGACGATGCAGGTCGGATATCCGATAACTCTAGAATTGTAGCAGCACTTCCAACAATTAAGCATATTTTATCAAGTGGTGGCTCCTGTATACTAGCATCACACTTAGGGCGCCCAAAAGGTAAAACAAAAGATCTGTCACTTTCAAAGCTTGTCCCAGAGTTAGAAAAATTGCTCAGCACAAAAGTTTTATTTTCCGATGATTGTATTGGTGAAAAAACAGAAAGCCAATGCTCTCGCTTAAAACCAGGAGAAGTCATATTATTGGAAAACTTGAGGTTTTATAAAGAAGAAACTAATGCTGATGAGAGCTTTGCTAAAAAACTATCTAATCTTGCAGAAATATATGTAAATGACGCCTATGGCACTACCCACAGAGAACACGCTTCAACATCAACAATGGCTAAATTCTTTGATTTAAAGAGCCCAGGGATTCTCCTNGAAAATGAAATAGCAAGCCTCAAAAAATTAATGGATAATCCTAGTGGACCAGTAACAGCTATCATAGGTGGAGCCAAGGTTTCCTCAAAAATCTCTGTGATAGCAAATATGCTTGATGTTGTTGACAATCTTATTATTGGTGGCGGCATGGCTTATACGTTTATAAAAAATAATGGAGGCGCTATTGGTGACTCTATTTTTGAAAAAGACAAGCTCAACGATTGTAGTAAAATCATTTCTTTAGCAGAACAAAAAAATGTNAATGTCTTTTTACCAGAAGACGTCGTCGCATCAAACGAGTTTTCTAANGAAGGTTTAAAAAAAGCCGTTAATATATACAACATTCCTAAGGGTTGGCAAGGATTAGATATTGGGCCTTTGACAATATCTAAATTCAAAAAGATTGTAACAGAAAGTAAGACTATATTATGGAATGGTCCAATGGGAGTTTTTGAAATGCCGTCCTTTGAACAAGGAACCTTGGCAATTGCAAAATCAGTTGCTAAAGCAACTAGTAATGGGGCTTTTTCATTAATAGGAGGTGGTGATTCGGTTGCCGCAATTAAAAAGTTTAATTTACAAGACGAAGTTAGTTTTATAAGCACAGGGGGAGGAGCAATGCTGGAAAGTCTAGAAGGCAAAATACTCCCCGGAATTAAAGTATTGAATTAAAAAAATGAAAACTAACCAATTCTTTCTGATAATATTTTCATTTTTCATTTGCTCTATCTATTCTCAAATTGATGAATCAAATTTTAATTCGGATACTATCAAAAACAGACTTGAGAGGCTTAACGCCAAAACCCCAATAGAGCTATATTTTACACCAAGCGTTGAAAAAACAATCAAGAGGTATTTGAATACTAGAGTGGAATTTTATAAAAAAAACATCGATAAATTAAATTATTATCTTCCTCTGTTTGAGGANCAACTTCAAAATCAACAAATACCCGTAGAAATTAAATATTTACCAATTATTGAATCGAGACTAGATCCCTCTGCAGTTTCGAAGGTTGGCGCTACGGGTTTGTGGCAGTTTATGTTTTATACGGCCCTTGAAAATGGTTTAACCATGAATAGTTATGTTGATGAACGAATGGATCCTTANAAGTCTACGGTAGCAGCAGCACTATATCTAAATAAGCTTTACAAAATACATAATGATTGGAATCTTGTTTTGGCATCTTATAACGCAGGACCAAGAACAATATCTAGAGCCAAAAAAAAATCAGGCGGCTATACAAATTACTGGAACATAAGGCCGTTTCTTCCTTCTGAAACAGCAAACTACATCCCTTCATTTATTGCCACGANGTATATATTAGAGTACGGTAATGAACACGGCATAAATATTTATGAGAACAAAAAAACAACACGAAATACAGAAAAGATAACAATCAAAGAGAAAACAGCCTTTGAACACATTTCAGATTTCTTTGATTACTCAAGGGATTCAATCAACAGTCTTAATCCATCTTATATACANGGCATTGTTCCNGGTAACAACAAAAACGAGTTAAGCCTTCCAATCAAGCTGGTTGACAGCTTCATTATGCAAGAAGAGGAGTTTTATGCCTTTGTAAAATCTGAATTTGATAAAAGAGAAAAGCCTTTACCGGACCTATATTCGATTGACTCAAAATTGGTTTACAAGGTAAAGTATGGAGAGTTTTTAGGAAAGATTGCCAGAAAATTTGGNGTTAAAGTTTCAGATATCAAACGATGGAACAATCTTAAAAACGATAATATTAGAGAAAATCAAAAGCTTATAATTTTTCCAAAAAGAATTCCCAAAACCTAAAAGAAATACTGCAAAAACTATTGGGTTAAATTATTGTAAATTGCAATTATGAAGAAAACTGCAATTATCCTCTTTTTTTTAATCACTGCTTTATCATGTTCTGATAATCAGCAAAAACTATTACCCGCATCAAGCGGCAACATAAACAATATTTCTGTGGTTACAAACGATGAGTTATGGGAGGGTGCAGTTGGAGAAGTTATAAGAGAAAATTTTGGCAGACCAATTTATGGCCTACCTCAAATAGAACCAATTTTTTCTCTAAGCCATATTCCAAGTAAAGTGTTTTCAGGATTTGCCACAAAATCAAGAACAATTTTAAAGATTGATGTTTCTGAAAACGAAGGGGTTTTCAACTTCAAAAACACATATGCTTCCCCCCAAAGAATAATTCAAATCACAGCAAACTCGCCTGACAAAATAATTGAAATTATTAATGAAAATTTAAATTCAATTTACTCTACAATGTACTTTAATGAGATTCAGGAAAAACAGCGTAGAATTTCTAAAAACCTAAATAAAACACAAGCAATTAAAAAAAATACGGGGGTGTCACTAAGATTTCCATCTGCCTACAGAGTTGCAAAAGCTGATACTAATTTTGTCTGGATTAGAAGGGATATTGAAACAGGATCGGTTAACCTTTTTATACAGAGACAAAGAAATCAAACCGAACAGTCGATTATTGAGAAAAGGGATTCAATATCTAAAATTTACATTCCTGGACCCGTTGAAAACACATATATGTCAACAGACTTAATATATACTCCTAATACTCAGCAGATTAACGTGGGAGGGAAGCAGGTGTTTGAAACTAGAGGGTTATGGGAAATTGAGGGTCAGTTTATGGCAGGCCCATTTTTAAATTTCCAGATAAAATTAGGTGATGATGATTTTATAATGCTAGACGGTTTTGTTTATTCACCAGGCTCAACAAAAAGAGAGTACATTTTTGAGCTGGAAGCTATAATGAGAAGCCTAAAAGACTAGTCTTCTTTTTTTTCTTCGTCTTCTTTACCTTCTTCTAAAGCTTTTTTAAACTCTTTAACACCTTGACCTGTTCCTTTAACAAGATTACCAAGTTTTTTCCCAAGGCCAACAGGTCCAAATACGATTAAGGCAACAACCACAATAACAACAATCTGAAATGGCCCGATTGTAAAAAGAGGCGTGATAAATAAATCCATTGCAAAAATTTTAAGCTAAGTTAATAATAATAGACGTAATTGTTGCTATATAGTCCAATTCTATTCAAGAGTAAGCTAATTTTAAGTATTTTTGAATACTGTGAAAAATAAAAAAGAAAATAAAGGATTTTTCAAAAAGCTCTTTAACGATTATAAAGTAGTTGTTTCAAGCGAAGATACTTTTGAGGAGAAGTTTGCTTTCAAAGCTAGTAAAATCAACGTTTTTGTATTAATGCTTGTGTATTCTGTAATTCTAATTTCATTTACNATAAGCNTNGTTTTTTTTACACAATTAAGAGAATTAGTACCCGGTTATTCATCCTCNGATCTTTTAANCAGAGCAATTTATCTAACACAAAAAACAGACTCATTAGAGCGTCAAATTGAGCTTAACAATAAATTTTACAAATCTATTGAAGATGTTTTATCTGGAAAAACAGACGAGTTTATTGAACGTGATAATATTCCAATTGATAGTAGTTTAAATGATAAAAACCTTTTCTCAATTTCTCCAAACTCTGAGGACTCTATTCTTCGTAATTATGTTGACAGTCAAGACAAATTTAATTTAACAAAAAATGAACTTGTCATCGAAAATAAAATGTTCTTTTCTCCGATTAAAGGCGATATTACTCAGACTT
>FUFK010044366.1_pt1 | contig 13467 bp, 29 predicted proteins | sample 1021851 | NCBI WGS metagenome assembly FUFK01 (sample SAMEA51879418, study PRJEB19060) | metagenome | reverse complement strand
TCAGCACAGGGTGATGATCAGTTAATAGCATTAGCAGATACCGAAGAAGCATCTAAACGTGTGTATCAATTAGATCATGTGAGACATTCGCCAGTAGTGTTAGGTGTAGATATTGCACGATTTGGGGATGATCGATCTGTAGTGTTTCGTAGACAAGGTAGACAAGCTTTTAAACCCATCATCTACCGTGGTATAGACAATATGGATTTAGCAACTAGGGTTGCCAATCTTATGGAGGAGCATAAACCTGATGCTGTGTTTTGNGATAGTGGTGGTGGAGGTGGTGTAATTGATAGGTTGCGACAGCTTAGATATGACGTAATCGAAATACCATTTGGGGGTAAGGCTACATATCCCGATAAGTACATTAACCGTAGGACAGAAATGTGGTGGTTAATGAAGGAGTGGGTAGAAGAAGGTGGTGCAATACCTGATAATGTGGCACTCAAACAAGAATTGGCTACACCCATATACTGGTACGACAATGTGGGTAGGAGAGTGTTGGAGTCTAAGGATCAGATTAAGAAGAGATTACAAGGTGGTGGATCACCTGATCTTGCGGATGCTCTAGCTCTTACATTTGCCCTTCCAGTTGGCAAAAAACAACCCGAAGACATATACATTAAAAGACGTAAAGAAGCTACACAGAAGGCCGATTATGACCCATACAAAATACTTTAAACGTATAGCTCATGGGTTAGACGTTGAACCATTGCTTGAGTTGTTGGATGCTAGACCTGAGTTATGGGATGAGATAACAACAAGACAAACATTNACCAAGTCACCACATAAAGACACTAAGACTATCTATGTTCGAGGTGCATTGAAGATGTCTCCTTACTATGTTCTTTACGACATCGGAGCATATGATTATCCGATTATGGAATATCTCAAATCAGCATTAGTTCCATTGATGAAACCCATATTAGACAAGCTACAAGTTAAGGAGTTAGGAAGGGTACTGATAGTTAACTTAAAGTCAACTAGTCAAGTAACAAGGCACATCGACCAAGGAACATATGCAGATCACTATGAGAGGTTTCATATCGTACTTAGGAGCAATCAACATTGCTTTCTAACTAGTGGCAACTGGGTTCTAAACCTTGAAGTAGGAGAAGTATGGTGGTTTAACAATAAAGTTCTTCACTCAGCAGAGAACAACGGAGATAGCGATAGATGGCACATTATCTTCGACTGCGTCCCTACTGTGGAACTCCAGTAATTACTTGAACGTTTATATCACCTTTAGTTTCAATTCCTATTAACTTCTCTGAATATTCCTGAGGAAACCATTTCGCCAGAAGCCGAAGACGTACATCAGCACGAGCCTTGTTGTAATTCACGATTGCATTATCGTATCTAGCGTTTTCTCCTTCACCAATGACAGTCGGAAGCGTGTCTATTATTTCTAAACATTCCTCCGCAATTGCCCTAGCTCCTAAGAATCTGCTCGTGTATGTGAAGCGTGACAAAAAGTCTTTACTTTCTTTATTATCCTGAGACATCCAACGGTACAACGTGCGGTAAGAAGGCATACCTTTTTTTCTACAAAAAGCCCGAAGAGTACCACCGTTTGCAACGTGTTCTAAAACCTTTTCAACTATTACAGGATCAGGTTTGACGGTAGGCCGTCCTAGTTTTGTAGATTGTTTTCCAACGGTCTGGAGTTTGACAGCGGATTTGTCCTTTAACGATTTTTGCAATTGTACCTCTGGGTAAATTAAAAACTTTCCCTAATGTTCCATAACCTAAATTAAATTCATCTCTTAACAGTAAAATAGAATCAACTACAGATTGGTCTATAGAATAATTCCAATGACTAGAATTAATACGGTAACCCTCAGAATTTACTTGAACATACTCTCTAGTAACCTGAGTAATGGGAATCATTAATAAAAAGAGTAAAATTAACCATAATATAAAGAAATATTAGATAAATCGCAATATTTTTTATTTTTTTTCTTGACATATGTATGACTTATGTATACACTTAATAGTAATCGGTATGTCGAACCGATTGTTTCCCTAACTAATTTAATTAACTACAGACAATGGAACAGACTTTCACACCAGACCAGATCACAGAAGAAGCTAGTCTATGGTTTATGACTTTCAACGGTACTTATGCAAGATTGCTAAAGCGTACTAAAGCAGAAGGCAAACGTGCATTCGTTGTATTTTGTGACCAAGCATTATTCGAGGATTATAGGGATGTTAAAGGTAAAGGAGTTAAAGATGCATTTATTAATGCTTTTATGTCTAGCTCCACAGTATCCAACATTACACAGAAAGAGTTAGTCCAAGGTTCTGTAGAATATAAAGAACTTGTAGACGCATACATGGGTGAATAATTTCACCCTTTTTTTATTCACATTATTTATTTTTTAAGACCATGGGAATGTCACTTTGCGATTATCCAATCGTTACCGATCAGGTTACACATGATTGGAAATACAGAATAGTATTTACTATTGATTGTGATTATGAGGAGTTAGTTCAAGCTATCGACCTCGATTATGTAAGAAGAGGTAGTGACTTAAAAGTTTCTTGCTACTCTGATTCAGATAATGAATTAGAAAACTGGTTACATCCAGATTATTCTATTTTCTGTGAAAACGTACTCAATCCAGAATTAGCGGAGTCATGCAGTTATGCGGTTGTTTATCGCAAAAAAGGAGCTAAATAATGGCTTTCGCACTATTTCCTTATTTACTTTTATTCTTAATCCTTATTTAACATGGAACGCATTACAAACAAAGATATTGAGTGTCAACTAAAGATACTCAATAAAAAAACTAATAATCCTATAAATGTTTGGCCTTACGAGGACAACATAGGGAATATCCATACTAATAATCAAAATGGATATACAAGTATCCACCGCACAGCAAACGCAAGCGGAGGTGTTACTTTACTTGAAACAGGCTTAACAAAGCGTGAAACGTACAACTGGATTAGAACAGCAATTAAAGGTATCGAACTAATGGAGGAATCTAATGGACATTAAAGTCACTAAAAAAACTGCAAGATGCTTAATTGAAATCTTCGACTATATGCAACGTGGGGTCTTTGACTCTGCGTGGCATGAGGAACAGGATGTAGTAGATGAGCTAAAACCACAGCTTGAAAAGTTTTTAAGAAAACAACAAGCTATTGAAAAATTAAATGGAGTTAACAAATGACTTTAGCTAAACAACAACTATGGCTAGTAGAACAGTTTCAAGCTTATTGCAAGAAACATCATCTACCTAATGTGTCAGCGGATGATTTAACAAGTCCTCCATATAGGGGTAAATTAACTGGACAGCAAATAGATTGGTTACAGACGTTTATCCAAGTTTGGGAAGTTGTAGAATACGATGTAAACCAAGATTCTGGTAATACATAGTATGTAGGTTGACTAGGTGACATTGTTATCATTAAAGCGTAAGTAATCTTTCCTTAAAGAACCGCCTTACCGCCTACACTTCACACTAAAAAGACTAGAGGGTATAAAAACCCTCTTTTTTTTTGGCTAGTCGTAAGCATCCCTTTTTTTTAAAATATAATATTGAGATTGACATTTGTTACATTCTAAAATGGTTCTTACAGAAAATGGATCGTTTTTAATCTCCTTTTCAAATACTAGAGATAATTTATTATCACACCAATAGCAATTCATAATAAATTTAATTGTTTTATTATTTTAGTTTTAATTAAATTATTTTCCTTTTTTCTGTGTATCTGATAACAATATATGTGCTTCGGTGGTTTGTTTATATATCTAGCTTTACCTTCTAACAATGCTTTTTTTATTTCATAAGTGAATGGTTTGTAGTTTTTATTGTCATCAACAGACCTTATAGCTTTATCATGGTAAATTTTGCCGTTATAAAGTATTACCTTACTTTTATCGGTATATCCTTTATGTTTAAAATTACTAGCTTTATAAATAGTTCCATTATGGTTATAAAAAGGATCTGCATAAGAAACTATGGTTTTATAATTAGTAAATTTTTTTAAAAATTTAATTGTTTTAGCAATAAAAAAACTTTCTGTATTTTTCTTTGTATCATCTACGCAACATAACCTTTTAAGTTCTATCACCTCGTCTTCTCTATTGCCGTACTTTTGCCATGTGTTAGCCATAGACAATGAGCCATAGATAATAGAGCCTACTAAATCATTATTGTGATACAAACCAAACACATGGGAAACCCTTAATCCATTAATATTTTTAGAATAATGCCAATTTTCGACAAAATTTCTGACTTGCTGTATAGAAACAGGTTTAACAATAAAATCTTTTACATGAACACTACTAAAGTTAGTTTCTGGATCAGCTAACTTAAATAATGTTTCTTGCATATCAATTTCTACCGAAAATAATATCGTGAGGAGTCACGTTTAAATCTTTATCCCAACAAACAGTTAAAACCTTTTGTTGCATATTAGAAGGAACTAGTCCAGATTTAGACCACTTCCAAATGCTACCGCTATTTCTTCCTACGGCTCTAGCAAGTGGTCTAATGCCACCAAATTCTTCGATAAGAATATCTACAGGTGATTTGTAGTTTTTTGTGTTATCCATGTATTCTATGTTGGCATATTTCATACAAAAAGTCTATAGGTAATTTATCAATTGTTTGACAAAGGTATACATCTATGTTAATGTGTTTAATGAGGGGGCATGGGTAAGCGACCCCAGAGGAATATGCTTTTTAACTCGAACCTCCCCTCTTTCCGTTAACTAATGTTTTTTATTAACTAACATGGAACAGATTAAACTTACGGCTCTCGAAAGGGAAATCCTTTTAGACAGACCCGAAGAATGCATCGTTGAATGCTCATGTCAATTCTATGAAGAAGACATGATCAAAAAATACGGTGAGTATAACAAGACCGATGAGATCATCGAAGAATACTCTTCTGATCAATATGTAAAAGATCCAGTACGTCTTGTTTATCCCGAATCAAAAGTTTGGGATAGTTGTAACAAGATTTATGGGAGTCTTGAATACGACAAAAAATTACCCGATGAGCTAGATGACATCGACAAGATGGTTCTAGATGATTGCATATCTGGTAGCACTATGGATAGGTGTTCCGATATTAGTCCACAGTATGGCGGTAAAGTCAGAGCTACAGCAATCAGACTCATTGAAAAGCTAGAAAAACTAGGTGTCAAGTTTAGTTGGGCTGAGAGGTGGTATTCATGAAAATTATAAAAAGACGAGGTAAAAAGAAACTTTATCGTAAGTTTCAAAATGAATTACCACAATGGGTCATTGAAGAAATTGATAGGTTAATAAGAGATGAAATCATGGGTCAAGGAATATGGGATAGCAACCATTTCTGCAATGCCTATTGGAATATCACATTACACCTTCAACCTTATCAGGAGGACAAATGACCACGTTTATCGTTTGGGGATGCATAAGCATCCTCATTTTTATTTTCTTAAAAAATACTATCAACCATTATTAAAATGATCCCGAAAACAATTCAAGACCATGACGGTAAGAACGCATGGCAATTCTCAGTTGACACTACCAGACAAGCATTTTGGAAGATGGTAGAAAAAGGTGAAGAAGCAGACATTTTTGATCTTGTCTTCAGCGAGTTAACTATCGACCAATGTAAAAACATCAATAAATTAATTGATGCAAAAATTTGGGCTGAACTTTATTTAGAGGGAAAAGACCAATGAGATGCTTTACTATCAAAGTTTTTGCCAATAGCGAATATGCTTTATCCGATAGGTTAAAGGAAATTCAATGGGATATAGACAGAACCATTTGGCCTTCTAGCTTTGGTTCAAAAAAAGTTCGCAAGCTAAAAGAATCTAGCTACATTTTAGAAGATTCAGAATTTCATCTTACTGACTATGAGTACGACAAAGAAAATCCATACTGGNGATATGGTCGCAATCAAGAAACAGTTGGTAAATGGCAAATGCAAATTGTCAGAGATGATGAGTACGTTGAGTTCCAAAAGTCGGAGGAGCTATGAAACAATTAACTGGACAAAACAGAGCCATCCTTCTTTATTTAGAAAGTGGTGGCTCACTTTCAACTATTGATGCTTTAGAAAAGTTTGGTTCTTTTAGACTATCGGCACGAATTAAAGACTTGAGAGATCTAGGCCATAACATTCAAACTGATTGGTTTACAACACCAAACGGTAAAAAAGTTGCTCGATATTTTATTCCAGAAAAAATTCAAAAACAAGGAGAATTATTCTAATGGCTAAAAAGCACATTCTAGAAACACCAATCACAAACAAACAAGATTGGTTAGAAAACAGATTACTTGATGTAACTTCCACAGAAGTATCATCATTGTATGATTTAAACCCATACAAATCAGCGTTTGAACTCTATAACGAAAAGAAAGAAAAACTTGTCGTTAATTTAGAAGACACATCCAGATTAGCGTGGGGTAGACGTTTAGAAAAAAGCATTGCCGAAGGCTGTGCCGAAGACCAAGGATGGGATGTAGAACCATTTGATGTTTACATCAGCAATACTAAAACACGCATGGGGTCTTCCTTTGACTACAAAATCACTAGCGGTGATGAAGTAGGAATTATGGAAATAAAAAATGTAGATGGATTTATTTATCGCTCTAAATGGGAAGACGATGGTAATGGCAACATTAAAGCACCACCACATATTGAACTCCAACTCCAACACCAAATGGAGGTGGCAGATATTAATTGGGGATGCATAGTTGCATTAGTTGGTGGCAATGAAATGAAAATTATAAAAAGGGATAGAGATAGAGATATAGGTGAAATGTTAAGAGTTAAGGTACATCATTTCTGGGATAGGATTAAATTATCAATGCCACCTGATATTGATTATTTAAAAGATTCTGATTACATATTAAAAAATTTATGTAACCATGCAGATCCAGATTTAGGTCTTGTTGCAGATGAGGACATGGACAAACGTATTGACTATTACAACACTTTGAGAAAATCGATTAAAAAAGACGAGGAAGAATTAAAAAGTCTCAAAGCAGAAATTTTAAATACAAGTGAAGGTGCTTCAAGAATTGTTTCTAAGTACGGAACAATCTATTGTGGCATGACTAAAGGAAGTAAAGGTACATATGTTTCCCAAGAAATGGTGGGTACATATTTACACCCACGCAAACCATTTCGCCAATTCAAATTTACACAACCAAAAGGACTTTAAAAAAATGACCTCAGTATCATCACTCGTAGCTATTCAAGGAACACTTGAAAAAATGGCTGACAAATTTAGTGAAGCATTGCCACCACACATGGAGGTAAATAAATTTATTAGTGTTGCAAAGTTAACACTTAATAAAAATCAAAACTTAGTAAACGCAGACAGGAATAGTTTGTTGCAAACCTTTATGGATTCTGCAAAAGATGGTCTTTATTTAGATGGTAAGGAAGCATCCGCAGTTTTATATGGTAATCAAGTTAAGTACATTCCTATGGTCGAAGGAGTTATTAAGGTATTACATAACAGCGGTCTTATTAAAAGTATTTGTGCCGAAGTTGTATACGAAAATGATTTGTTTGATTACGAACTAGGCACTAAACCACAACTTACACACAAACCACTAATTATTGGTGATAGGGGTAAACCTATATGTGTTTATGCGATTGCCATAACAACTAATGGGGGTGAGTATATGGAACTTATGAATATGGGGGAAATAGAAAAGTGCCGTGCAGTATCTAGAGGAAATACATCACCGCATTCACCTTGGGTAAAATGGTTTGACCAAATGGCTAAGAAAACTGTGATTCATCGTATTGCAAAACGACTACCAAAAAATGATGCAATCAATTCTGTTGTACGGATAGATGATGAGACTAGTTTTAAAGAACCAGTAAACGTAACTCCTAATCCTGATAAACAAGACAATCCATTAGCTAAATTAAAAGAAGTAATGGGTATGAATGACGCAGAAGTAGAACAAGCAAAGCAAGAAATAGAAAATTTTAAAAAAGGGGAATAATGCATTATTTCTCTTTTCATATTAGTGATTACATGAGCCACACCGCACATCTTACGTTGATGGAAGACCTCGCATATAGAAGATGCATGGACATTTATTATTTGCATGAAAAACCATTACTGGAAGACATAGGAGAAGTGGCTCGTGAAATTAGAATGCCTGACAACATACCCGAAGTTACCTATGTATTAAATAAATATTTTATACATAGTGTTGGTAAGGGATGGACACTTGCAAGGGCAGATGGGGAGATACAGAAATATAAAAACAGAATAGAAGGAGCATCTAGGGGTGGTAAGAGTACAGCGTTAGCTAACCGCAAGTTAACTGCAAGTCAACCACCGCTAACCAATAACCATAAACCAATAACCAATAACCATAAACCAATTAATAAGACGCTAAAGCGTCCTCGTAATGTTTCAAAAAAAACATGGGAGGATTTTTTATTACATAGAAAAAATTTAAAAAAACCATTAACAGAAACTGCATTAGTTGGTATAAAAAATGAGGTTAAAAAAACTTCTATTAGTTTGGAAGATGCATTGATTATGGTACAAGCACGAGGTTGGCAAAGTTTTAAATCAGATTGGGTAGCTAAAGAGCAACCATTATTTTCTAAAACTAATTACGGAAAGGGGGTACAGGAAATATGAATGAATGGATGATGTGTGCTGATCACAATTGGTCTAGATGGTCGCACTTACAACGAATGAATTTTTTAAGAAATTTACGTTTAAGTGTTATTGCAGAGAGAAACCGAGAAGAAAGAGAACAAGCTCGTAGAAAATATGCTTTAGAGCAATGGTTAAAGGAGGAAAAATGCTAGATAAAATTAAAGTTGTTAGACCAACAAAAGAAAAGCATTGCCCCAAGCATGGTCATTTCTTATCAACAAATTACATTGGTGATTATTGGACAGAATGTCCAGAATGTATGACAGCTAAAAAAAAGGAGGTAGAAAAACAAGAACAATTAAAATACATAGCACTTGCTAAAGAACGTGAGCAACGTAGATGGATGGTTAAAATAAAAACTGCTTTGATACCAGAGAGGTTTAAGGATCGAACACTAGATAGTTATATAGCAAAGACAAGTGATCAAAAAACTGCATTAGCTTTTGCTAAAGAGTATGCAGAAAACTTTGATCAGGTTATGAAGACAGGACGTTCTGCAATCTTTGTTGGCAAAGTGGGTACAGGCAAAACACATTTGGCAGTAGGCATTGCGTTGAGCATTATGGAACAACAACGGTCACCATTATTTACTACCGTACAACGTCTAGTTAGAAGGGTTAAAGATAGTTGGAGAACAAAAGAAGAAACAGAGAGTGAAGTTATAGAAGCTTTTGCATCACCAGATTTATTAATACTTGATGAAATAGGTGTGCAATTTGGATCAGAATTTGAAAAACAAATATTGTTTGACGTTTTAAATGAAAGGTATGAAAAACTTAAACCCAGTATACTTTTATCAAACATACCAAGGGAACAATTAGGTGAGTATTTGGGAGAGCGTGTAACCGATAGGTTAAGAGAAAATGGAGGTAAGATGATACCTTTTGATTGGGATAGTCATAGGAGAAATACATGAGTATACATAAAAATTATTCAGTAAAAAAAATAAATAATTATGAATGNCACGAATGGTTTTTAAAAAAACATTATGCAAAACGTATACCAAACATTATGAATTGCTTTGGTTTGTACAACGCAAACAAACAATTACAAGGGGTTATTAGTTATGGTTCACCACCATCACCAAGTTTAGTTGTTGGGTCATTTAATGGTAGGTACACTAATATTTTTCTAGAATTAAATAGATTAGTTGTAAACGAAAATTTGGGTAAAAATGTTCTAAGCTTCTTTGTTTCACAATCAATTCGACACCTGCCAAAACCTTGTGTTCTGGTTTCGTATGCTGATACATCTCAGGGTCATCATGGTTACATTTATCAAGCAACTAATTGGATATACACAGGGCTAACAGCTAAACGAACTGAATGGAGAATGCGTGATAGTGATAAACACAGTAAAACTATTTGCGAACAATATACTTTAGAAGAAAGAATTAATAGCAATAAATTTTATGTAATTGATAGACCAAGAAAACATAGATATTTTTATTTAATAGCAAATAAAAAAGAAAAAAAAGAAATGATGCGACATTTAGCTTATGCCATAGAACCATATCCAAAAGGTGACAATAAAAATTACGATGCAAGTTATGAATGTTCAACACAAGGAGTCTTATTTTAATGACAATACCTAAGACATACGCAATCAAACAGATAATGTCTATTGAATGCAGAGAATGGCTATTAAAAAAACACTACGCTAAAAGAGTGCCATCAATAACTTATGCATTTGGACTATACAAAAACAATTTATTAGAAGGTGTTTGTACTTTTGGTATGCCACCTAGTCCAACTTTGTGTGAAAGTGTAGGAGGTAAAGAGTATAAGAATAAAGTTATAGAATTAAATAGGTTATGTGTAAATGAAGGGTTACCAAAAAATTGTTTGTCTTACTTTGTAAGCAATACACTTAAATTAATAAATAATTTTGAAATTATTATTAGTTTTAGTGACATCAACATGAACCATCATGGCTATATATATCAAGCTTGTAATTTTTTATATACAGGTACAACAACTAACACTAAACAATTGGTAGATGAGGAAGGTAAAGAATTTCATTTTAGAAATTTAGGACACATACAAGACAGACTTAAAGGACAAAATATTAAACACAGAAAAAAAAGAATAAATGAAAATGAATTAGATAGGATTGTTATTGCAAACTATTTAAGAAAAAACAAACGGTCATATACTGCTAATCAACTGGACAGAATATTTGGTTATAAAGATACAGCATCACATTGGTTTAGGTTAGATAAAGGTTTTAGTTTTCCAAGTGTGGATGATTGGTTAAAGTTAAAAACAATACTACATTTTGACGATACATTGGATGATGTTATGACAGCATTTGAATGGTATCCCGATAGGCAAGAAGTAATAAAGTTGTTGAGATTAAAAGAAATAAATATAAACCCGAAACACAGATATATATTTTTAAAAGGAAAAAATAAAAATAAAATATTAGAAAATTTAAATTATAAAATTCACCCATATCCAAAGGGTGATAACAAAAGATATGATGCGTCATATCAACCAACTACACAAGGAGTTTTGTTTTAATGGAAGAGTCAAGGGTCTTACAAATTGCAAAGTACAAATGCCAATTAGCAGAATTAGATAGGCAATGGTGGTTTGAAGATTTAGATAGTAAGTTTTGGAAAGTTAACCATGACCGTATTACGGCAGAGATAAAGAGGTTAGAAGATGATTAGTATAGTTTTAGGTTGGCCACCATCTGACTTGTCACCTAACGCTAGATTGCATTGGGCGAAGCTTGCCAAAGCAAAAAAAATATATAGAAAAGATTGTTATAGTGTTTCAAAAGAGCAATTAAAAAAATATAAATTTAATGAATTGCCAGAAAAATTAGTTTTAGAAATGACATTTATACCACCAAACAAACGTAATTATGACCGTGATAACTTAGTTGCTAGAATGAAGTCAGGTATTGATGGACTTGCTGATGCATTACGCATTAATGACAAACGATTCAATACTGTTATATCAACAATGGACACCGACACACTTGGAGGATTTGTCCGTATACGCATACTAAAGGAGACACCTTATGGCACGAAAGATCAAGAACCTATCCGTCAAGACACGAGAATACAAAGATAGAGATGGCAATCCCAAAGCAAACTGGGTAAATATTGGAGTCATCATGCAGAATGACCAAGGCAAAGAATTTATGTTGTTAGATAAATGGATAAACTTTGCAGGAATACCTGACTTTAGTGGTAAAGAAAATTCTGGATCAATAATGGTAAATATGTTTGACGTAGATAATGACTACCAAGCAAACCGCAAAGACATACCACCATCATATAAAGGCAACGATAACGATATACCATTTTAATAAAATACCCCAGAGTGAGCAGACCAGAAGAACACTCTGAGGTATNGGCTCTAGATTNTGGGGTAGAGACTAGAGCCTAGTAGACCACCCTTTATTTCTTCGGTGGCCTACCTTTTTTTGTGCCGTATGTTCCTTTTCCTTTTGGCATAATAATCTCCTTTTATTTTAATTATGAAAGAATTTTTTTATTTTGTCCATAGTATTTAATTCATCTGCTCTATGTTTTTTATCTAATGTAGCTTCTAGTTCTATTATTCTTCCTAACAAACTGGCGAGAAATACATCTTGTCTCATTTGATGTCTTATCAAATGTGTGCAATACCTTTTAACACCATTTACATCATCACTTTTTAAAACTTCTCTAATACGCATTTCAACCGATAGCTGTAACTCTATAGGTGGCTCTTCAATTTCAATGTTGAGAAATTTTTCTTTATTCATTAATTTAATTTAGGAAACAAATTTTGTTCAAGTAGATCAACCAACTTATCGTCCAACGTATTGGAAGTCTGAGTAACAAATGCACGACATAAATCTATTACTAATCTTTTACAACCTGTCGTTGAAAGGAAACGCAATAGTATCGGTTTAAGAAGCTTGTACATAGTTTGTTTGTTTTTCCAAACATAGCAAATATTATTTGATTTGTCCTTCCAACCTACTTACAGATTCACTTAACTTATTAAGTCTATAATAAATATCTCTGATATCTCGCTCTCTTCTACTACTCATGTTAGATAGAACCATAACAAGTGCAGTAGCAGATGCTCCTATTAATGCACCATATATCTCAGGCATTGCCTTTACCAGTAATTATGTATAGTATGACTAATAAACGCAGTTATGCCAGATAAAGAAGAAGAAAAAGAAGGTACTGATTGGGCTGAAATCTTTGGTCATGCTGTTCGCTTTATGATTTTGGTGTGGTCCTTAGCAATGATGACTCTTGGATACATGGATAAGATTAGAAATGATGGAGCGTTTCTCGCAGGATTAACTAGCGGTGTTTTAGGTAGCTACGGCATTTCTGTGAATAAGAAAAAGGGTGGCATTAATAACAGTAAAGACAGTAAGATAGAGGATAATAATAAAAAAGCTACAGCAAAATGAAAAAATTATTTTTACTTTGTTTATTAGTATTACCAGTTTCTGTTTCTGCTAACCCCTTACCTGCGTGGACTACAGGCAGTAGTAACAGAACAGAGAATACTACTCAGACTATTACTCGTTCCATAGTCACAGAAAAATATGGGTCAGAGATAAATACTTGGGAAGGATCTAATATATCTGTGGCTGCGTCCGCAGGTATCTCTGGTGGTGATGCAGTATTTACTGTTGACGATTCATCATTACCTTGGTCGCTAAATATCACAACAAGATCAGCTGGTCTTATTGAGCAAGTCACTCAGAATGATACGATTAATACCACTAGTGTTATTACTAGTTTGTCAGTCTTTAGTCAGTAAAGCAAAGGCAGAAACTGATGTTATAGC
>FUFK010040000.1_pt1 | contig 13471 bp, 13 predicted proteins | sample 1021851 | NCBI WGS metagenome assembly FUFK01 (sample SAMEA51879418, study PRJEB19060) | metagenome | reverse complement strand
AGTTAGCTATGCGAGCGCCAGCTATGCCTTTAGGTGGTGATATGGCTTCTGAGTCAATCACTGTTCAAGACCCACACTCTGGATTAGTATTCCAAGTATCTACTTATCGTGGATACCACAAGTCATTAATCGAAGTAACTTGTGTCTTTGGTGTTAAAGTCTGGAAAGGTGATTTTGTTCACACTATCCTCGGCTAGTATTAGTTGAAACTTATAGCCCCTTGGGAAACCTTGGGGCTTCAACTTTGAGGATAAATTATGCCTACTGCATTAGTTGTTGAAACTGGATCGCAGAGTACTACTGCGAACTCGTATATTACAGTGAGTGAGTATTCCACTTACATCACAGATCGTCATGGCGCAAGAAATAGTCCATCGAACGATCAAATTACCTCATATATTCATCAGGCTATGAGTTTCTTTGAGGCTCTTCCTTTTCGTAGTGAAAAAGCATCTGAAGAACAAGCGCTTCAATTCCCTCGATCTGGCTTGATTATTGATGGATATGGGATCAACTCAGATGAGATACCTAAAGAAGTAAAGACTTCTCTTTATGAGATAGCCTATGCTTATGAGCAGGGTTATGGTCCTGATGACCCAATTGAGCGATCTACCCTGAAAGAAAAGGTTGGGCAGATAGAGGTTGAGTACAAATCATCGAGCGCTGACAGAACTTTAACGCCAGCAGCTACTAGGGCATTAAGAAAGCTCGTAAAGAACCCTATGCGGATTGTGAGAGCTTAGATGGCCTTTGATTACTCCCCCTTAAGCACAACAGCAAAGAATTTAATTACCAACTTTGGTCAGTCGGTAACTTTTACTCGATTCTCAAGTATTAATTACAACCCGGCATCAGGGATTGCATCTAGCAGCACATCTACTTATTCAGCGCAGATTGTACTTTTTGACCAAATAAAGAATGAAGATGGCGATACAAATATGCAGATTAAAGAGTTTCCTGCATCGATGCATTCGACCACAGTCCCCTTGATAGGTGACACAGCTACAATAAACTCAGAAAAGCTGAGAATTGTTGAGATTAACCCAATACAACCAGGATCATCGGTGGTTTATTATGAGCTTAGACTCAGAGGTTAAGAAGTTTACAGAGATTTCTCTTGATCAAGCCAATAAGGTTGTCAAGCAGGTAACTGGCGAAGTAATGGAAAGCATTGTTTTTAAAACACCAGTGCTTACTGGACAGTTAGCTAATAATTGGTTTGCGTCAATAAATTCACCTATGTTTATGGGCAAAAGATTACCAGATCCAGCCGCTGGAGATAGTTATGATGGAATTAAAACAGCCGTCAAAAGCTATAAAAAATCAGATTGGGGTCAGAGTCTTTGGCTTACTAACTCTCTTGATTATGCAAATGATATAGAGATGGGTAAGAGTGGTAAAGCACCGCAAGGCATGATGAGAAGAACAATGGAAAACGTGGTTGCAAAATTTGAATGAGTGTTGATTACGGATTAATTACAGAAAGCACAACCACTACCGTTATTGGTGGCGCTACTGATGATAACTCTAAATTTTTCCGCAATATTCGCATTGCTTTGGAAAATCAGTTCAAAACAATGGCTGATGATGCAAGCATAACCACAAGAGTTTTTGANAATATAGATTTTGATTTTACCTCGNTGGAAAAGAGTAATTTNACCAACGAGTTNGTTAGAGGAACAATATTGCCAGCAGACACAATTAGTGCAGGTGTCGGTACAACTGGTAGGGATTTGCACCAAGGTATATTTCAGATAGACTATTATAATCGTGTTGGCATAGGCGCTTATAGCGACAAAATAGATAGCATTGCTAATGCTTTTAAAAAAGGACATAAGCTCGTTGTTAATGACACAACTGTAAATGTCCGTAACGTATCACTAGGCGTGGGGCGCAGAGATGGTGCATTTTTCGTTCGTAATATAGATGTATCTTATTTCGCGGTCACAACCGCTAGGAGTTAAAAATGACAATTGCAAGTGGACAGAATCAAATATTAACTTTTGACACTGAAGGAACTTACGGCACAGCCGATACAGGTTCAGGTTTTAGTGTTGTTGAGCATAAAAGTAACAGTTTATCTTTAGCTAAAACAACTTATGAAGATGAAAAGCTGCGTGGAGATAGAGAGGTTGAAGGAATGATACATGGTCAGCACTCTGTTGCTGGCGATATAAACTTTGACTTAGGCTTTCAGGCTTCTCATATAGAGCTTATCAAAGCAGCTATGGGCGATTTTACAGGCTCAAGTGACGTTTTTAGTATTGGCACAGCTAGAAGAAGTTATACATTTGTTCGTAAATTTACTGATATTACAACAAAGGATGAGCAAGTATTCAAAGGTTGTGAGGTCAATTCTTTCAACATGACTATTGGTAGCGATGGTTTTATTGATTGCTCTGTCGGAATAGTCGGAACTACTATGACTCATACTGATGATCATAGCGAGGGTACTGTTACATCCGAGACTGTTGCTAATGCTCCTTACACCTCTCATGATGCAGTTATTACTGAAGGTGGTGGCGCTCAAACAATCATTACTGATTTAACAATGAGTTTAGATAATGGCATGGCCCCGGTTTATCGAGTAGGCACTAATATTCCTGTTCAGGGCGGCCAAGGTAAGTGTCGTGTTACAGGATCTTTAACAGCTCATTTTGACAGCGGTACTTTATTAGACAAATTTGTCGCTGAAACAGCTACATCTTTAAAAATTGTTTTGGGAACTGGCACAACTGATATGTCTTTTGAAATGCCAAATGTAATCTATACTACAGGTGCTGTTGAAGTTGGTGGAGAGGGTTTACTTTCTGTATCAATGGATTACACTGCCTTAGTATCTACTGACGGAACTTCAGCATTAAAATTTGATACTACACCATAGTTTCTAACCTAAGCCCCACTGGGTGGGGCATCATTAATCCTTGGGGGATATATGAAAATTACTGAACTTTACACAACCGACTTACATAACGAAGGATCAGAACTGCAAATATTAGATCAGAATGGAGAAGAAACAGGTTTCTATATAAAAGTTTTAGGTATGGATTCAACTGCTTTTAGAAAACACTCTAAAAGATACCAAAAAGCCTATTTAGAATCTGTTCGGTCTAATAAAGAATTTGATGAAGAATCTTTGAGTATACAAGGTTTAGTTGATTGCACTGTATCTTGGCGTGGCGTTGATGAAAAGTTTAGTAAGAAGTTATGTGAGAAGCTTTACAACCAAGCACCTTACATTAAAGATCAAATAGACACCTTTATGGGTGATAGGGCAAATTTTACAAAAGCCAAACCGAAAAAATAATCGAGTTTGGTAAATGGGTTTTTCATGCCAATGGCAGAAATAAAGGCAGTAAAAGTACAAGACTACAACAATGGAAGGCTGTTGAAAGAATATCTGGTAAAACCCCAGGTGAGCTGGCGAGTCAGCCTTTTTTAGATGAATGTCTAATAGAAGTTTGGCACATTTACTGCATTATTGCACAAGGCGTTGAATCAATCACTCTGCAAGATATTGCTGCTTATTGCGATCTTTATAAAGATGAATTAGACCCTTGGCAAATTGATGCTATTATGGGTTTAGACCAAGAAAGGCGTAAACAATGGCAGACACAATCGCAAGACTGATATTTGAGGCTAATACTGCTCAACTCAAAAAAGCTAATGAAGAGCTTAAAAAGCTTGCCAAAGAGTCTGGCAAAGCCGCTAAGTCTATTAAGGATGAAGGCACTCAGCAGAAAAAAACAACCACAGAAACAAAGAAAGGCACTGACGCAACTGGTAAGGACACAAAAGGCAAAAAAGATAATACAAAAGAAACAAAAAAAGCTACTACTGCTAACGAAAAATTAGCTAATTCTTTCAGAAACGCTTCAACAGCAACCGCAACACTACAAGGCCCACTCAACGGTGTTTCAGGCCGACTCTCATTTATAGCAACAGGTTTATCGCGAATAGGACCACTTGGTTTAATAGTTAGTGCTGCTTTTGCCTCTTTGGGTTTTGCTTTAAGAGAGGCTATTTCTGTATTTTCAGAATTTGAAGCGCAAGTATTACAGCTTGAGCAAATGCTTGAGACAACTCAAAATCGTGTTGGATTAACTTCTGAAGAATTACAAGATTTAGCCACCGAAGTTGGTATAGCAACACTTGCCGCTGCTGGTGATATTAGAAAGGCTCAAGGAATACTTTTAACTTTTGGGTCTATCACTGGAGAAAACTTTAAAAGAACAACTGTATTAGCTCAAGATTTAGCGCAAGTAATGGGCGTTACTGCATCAAGTGCGGCCAAGACTTTAGGCAAGGCAATAGAAGACCCTGTTAATAATTTAGCTAGTTTATCTCGCGCAGGGGTTGTATTCACTGCAACAGAGCGAGATATGATTGATGCAATGCTTCTCGCTAATGACAAGTTAGCCGCACAAGACTTTATTATTAAAAAGTTAGAAAAGTCTTTAGGTGGAGCAGGTGCTGGTGCTGGTAAAGGTCTAGCCGGGGCTTTTGATGGCTTGGCTGAACAAGCTGATATTTTGAGAATTGCATTCATACAAGAGTCAGGATTTGCATCTTTCCTAGAGGACAGAACTAACGAGGCAACTAGTCTTTTAGAAAAACTTACAGAAAAAGTCCAAACTGGCAACATTTTCATGGGTGCTAAAACGGATTCAGAGCGCTTGGAAATACAAATAAAACGCGCTGAAGAGCAAATGGATAGCTTGCTAGAAACATACGGTAATGCTGCATTTAGTAACCCAGCATTCCAGCAAGCTGAAGAGCAATTTATAAGATTAAAAAAACAACTTCAAGACTTGCAAGATCCTGCGCTTCTCAAGCCGCTTTTTGGTGGACAGTCTGTTGCAGATATGGCCGGGCTTACTGCACCAGCTACAGAAGAAAATTTAAGTGGTGTTGCGTTATTAACGTCTGGTCAAACACCAGCACCAGTTGGCACAAATACGGTTTTAGCACCAACAACAGAAAAGAAAAAGGTAGAGCCGCCTCCAGTAGCCTTTAAAGATTTACCCAGCACTTTAGAAGCTAATAATCAAATTATGGCTTCTGAGCTTCAAGTTTTGGAAATGCAAAAAGCAAATGCTGATGTTCAGTCAACAATATTCGATCAAATAATAGAAAAAAGATTAGCTCATGGCACAAAGGTGGCAGAATTAGAAAAGCTAAGAAAAGAAGCTGAAGTTGAAGCTGATGATATATACCGAGAGGAAAGGCTTGCTAAGATTCAAGAAGAATATGATGCCAAGATTGATATAATTACAGAGAGAAACAAACAAACTGAACTAGAAGAGCTTAGGCACAAGGCTAAATTAGGTGACATTGATGCTAAAGGTCAAATAGCAAAAATGAAGTTTGATAAATTAAGTGCGGTTGCCCAAACTAAACAAGTAACAAGCACTCTGGCTCAAAGAACTGCGGCTATGGCTAACATGAGCAAGGGGATGTTTAGAATATCTCAAATGGCTGCCGCTGCTGATACTGCTGTAAACACATATAAAGCAGTACAAACTGTGAGAGCTACTTATTCTGCTAATCCTCCTCTGGCTGCTGCCTTAGCAGGTGTTGAACTAGCTTTTGGTATGGCTCAATTGGCTAAGATTAAAGCGCAAAAGTTTGGTGGCGGTACAGCATCTGGTGCAGGACCAAGCTCTGGTGGAGCGGCAAGTGCCGCAAGTGTTGCTCCAGCACAACCTATTGAAGAGTTTGTTGACGATAGAGGTCCTGAAAGGATTATAAACTTAACAATAAATGATTCTATCGACCCTGCCGGGGCTAGACGTATAGTTGAAGCCTTAAATGAAGCCACAGAAGATGGCCTAGAAATAAACGCATTGGTGGCATAAATGGCATATTTTTTAACTAAAAATATTTTAGATTCTGGAACGGTTAGGCTTTCTGGCAATGACTTTACTGCTGGGTCGCAACAAGAAGATTTTCCTTTTTCTGCTGCTTTTGATGGTAACCCCAGCACAGGATTTAAATCTGGATCAGCAACTGCTCCAACAATTATTATAAATTTTCCTAGTGGTCAAGACTTCAATGCTATTGGAGTATTTTCCCCTAGAACAACTGCCACTACAATTTTAGTTGCTCACAGTACGACTGCTGATATTTCCTCTGCAACCGATTCTAATTGGGTAGAGACACCGATGAACAGAGCAGGAAATAATACTGGGGTATCTAAGGTCGGTATGAATATCAGTTCCTTACGATCAGCGGATGTTGCTATAACAACTACTGACTTAACGGGTATAAGATCGTTAAAGTTTACATTCACAAATTTAGATCCACAAACAGATGTTATAACTCATATGCAGGTTGGTCAGGCAGTGGAGGTTGGTATTAGTCAACCTTACAACCCACCTACTTTTACAACTTTTCAAAGTACGATGAAAAGAAACAACAAAGGCAACCCATTAATTTCTGACAAGTTAAAAGCACCAAGTAAGGTTGCTTTCAACATAACAGACTTAACTGAAGCTGAAATGAAAAGTTTAATTTCAGATTTAGGTGATTTGTATGTGCCGTTTATGGTTACAACTTCATACGACTTGACTTCAGAAATTAAAGGTAGAGCATATTATTGTATTTTAGATAGAGATTTAGATCAGCCAAGATATGTTAAGCCAAGGTCTATGTCTTGGAGAATTAAAGTTCTAGGACATCAATAATGTCAAGACTTTTGAACCCATATCATTTTTATGAAGTGCTTCTCCTTTGGATTGATGGTGATGATCCGTATGGAAATGAAAAAGCCAGTAGTTATGCTGACGGTGCGGCAGTAACTAAAGTTTTTGATAAAAGTAGAAATAGATATTCGTTTACATCTCCTTCTACGGCTGGATCACCAACTTACGATGCTACAAATAGAAAAATAGTGTTTGATGGTTCTGATGATACTTTAACATCTTTAACTATAACTAATTTTCCAACAGCATTTCATATATTTATAGCTGGTGCTTTAGATATTACTGCTGACGGTGAATTTGATTCAATTTTTCATGTAGATACACCTAACAGCAGAGATTTGACTTTTGTAATTGAAGAATCAAGCCCTTCTGCGGTTAAATCTAAATTTGTATATCATGACTCAAGCGGCACTGAACAAACTGGTGCTTCTGTTGCCGCTAATGCTGGGGATGATATAGATAATATTTTTGAAGCAGCAATAGATTCAGGTAATGTTCACGTTGATTTAAATAATGACACAGCTAATGTTGTTACAGATACTGATGATCCAGATATATCTACAACTGGCACAATAAAACTTTTTGTAAACGGATCTGGGCAGTTTGGTAAAGGCCACATATATGAGATTTTAATATTTGCAAGGACATTGACCACAGAAGAAAGAAACGGCATCCAAGGATATTTAAAACATAAATACGGATTGCGTGATGAGGTCTTAAACCCTGGAATGGACAGCGCCTTAACAGGAGCAAGAGACTTTCACCCATTTCTTTCTAACGCACCAAAGGCCAATGATAGTGTGATAAGTAATTTAACCACTGGTGCTACAGTAAAACTGCCTGACTTGTTTTCAGGTTTACATAAAATAAGTCCAAGAACACCGTTTAATTTTGTAAGATTGTCTTTAGATACAAACACAGATAATTCTGATGCAACACATGGTGATGGAATCGAAGACAGGGGCGGCATAAAACAACACTACTTCTCACAAGAACAAGGTGACACTTTAGCCCCCTATGTTCCAGTTTCCTTCCCTTGTTTATCTTCAATTACACCTGCCGCTATTGAAATAGTTAGCACTAAAGGTGTCTCTTTACGAGGAAACGTAACTATAAAGCTAAATGACTTTATAAGAGGTGATGATACTGTTTCATTTTTTTCAAAGTTTTTAGCACAAAACCCGTATTACCTTGGTAGAAAGATTGAAATATTTGAAGGATATTATGGGCCTCTTGTTACCCAAAGTGGTGTTAAAGATTCTTTGCAATTTTTTGATGGAAGAAGAGAATACATAATAGATAGTATGCATTTAAATAAAAATGTATTGACTATCAAAGCTAAAGATCCCTTACAGCTTGGTGATGATCTTAAATCTAAAGTTCCAACACCTTCACAATTTTCAACAAACACAGCTATCAATGATACTGGCGGTTTACACACACTTAATTTAAGACTAGATAACACAACACAGACTACATCTACAATATCTGCTACTGGTTTTGCATTGTTCCAAAGCACTTTTGATGTTCACGATTTTAGTCGAATTCTTTTTTCCCCAACTGCTATTGCGGCTACTTCATCAACAACAGTTAAAATAACTAAAAGTAGTCATGGCCTTTCTAATGGCGATAGAATCGTTTTAGATAGCACCAATAATGGCGCTTCATCTGGTGTTGATATAGACGGAACACATTCTATATCTAATGTAAACGATGACGATTTTGAAATAACTGTATCAGGAGTTACAAATGGAGAGAGTTTTTTTAGTGGAATAGATACAGTTGAATCTGATGTACAAGGTGCTATAGCAGTTTCATCAACTAAAGGAAAGATAACTGTTTTGGGGCATCCTTTTGTAAATGGTGAGCGAGTCACACTTTCTGGTTTTGGCACAGGCTCTTCTTCAAGCGTAAATATAAATGGCTCTTACACAATATCTGACGTTGATACTGATACATTTCAAGTCACAAAATCTGGACTTACAAATACTGAAACTTTTTCTACCTCTAGCGGTAGAGTAAGAAAAAATGGTTTTGCTAGAATTAACGAAGAAATATTTGAGTATGCTGGAATAAAAACAGGTACTGTTGGAGTAGATGCGGCTGTACAGTTAGAGATTGTTAATAGGGCTGAGTGGGGTTCTGTGGGTGAAGAGCATGAAGCTGGAGACTCAATACAAAATTGTTTCGTAATTGGGAATTATTCAGACAGCTCTCTTGGTAAGACAATTGATGATGTTGCTTTTGACTTTTTGGTTAACAGAGCTGGTGTTTCTTCAAATGCAATAGAAAGAAGGTCTGGTCAAGTTTACAGTTGGAATGATGAAAAAGACACTTGGCTAAGTGCATTCAAGATAAACGCAATACTTAGCGAGCCAAAAGAAGTAAACAAACAATTATCTAACCTAGCTAGCTCAGTTGGAGTCAATTTCTGGTGGGATGATAATGCTGCTAAAATATTAATGAAAGCAGATACGCCAATATTAGACAAGTCTGATTTGAAGACAATCACTGATGAAGAAATAATTTTAGATTCATTTAACTTAATAAACTCAGAAAAAGAAAGAATATCAAGAGTTTTTTATTATTATGGGATAAAAAATCATACCGCAGATAGAGATAAAGCTAAAAACTTTAGAAACCTTTATGTGGTGATAGATAGTGACAGCGAAAGCTCTGCTCAGTATGGCGTTGAGTCAAACAAAGTTATTTACAATTGGGGGATTAGTGATACCTCTACGGCTACTTCTGTATCTCAAAGACTGCTGCAAAGATTTAAAAACACCCCAATCACTTGCCAGTTTGATGTTGACTCAAGTGTTGATTACTTAAAAACAGGCGATCATTTCTTTTTACAAACCAGGCATATACTCAATCCTAATGGAACTGAAAAAGAAAATATTGAGATGCAGGTTTTGGCTGTTACTTATGATTCAAAAAAACAAACCAACAGAATCAAAGCTAAGACATTTAGATTTGTTGGCAATACTCTAAGCCGTATAACAGTCAATATCGATAGCATAAATGCGGCTGGTAGTGGCTACAGTGCAACTAATACATTATCTCAAGCAAGCACTACTGGGTCTGGAACTGGAATGACTGTCACAGTAAATACAGTTAGCTCTGGTGGAGTTGCAACTTATACCGTAACTGATTATGGGCAAGGCCACGATACTGGTGATGTTGTCACTTTTAATGGTGGTGGCGGTGACTTTAAATTAAACATAAACAGAGGCTTTTTCCCTGAAGAGGGAACTGGATCTGGTACGGAATTAGATCCTTATCTAGGTGATAGATTAACTAATGCCTATATATCCTGTGATTCACCCATAGCTAGTGCTAATGGCGGCGCTGATAGCAGGGTATTTATTTCTGCAAGCATAATTAATGCTGGGTCAGGATATGCTAACGGTACTCACGCATTTACAGGAACTGAAATACAGGGCGCTACTAGAGGCTCAGGATTAACTTTAAGTGTTACAGTGTCTGGCAATGCTGTTACTGGTGTTTCTGTTACAAGCAACCCGGTATCAGGAAGTGAAAGAGCAGAAACAAGTCACAAGGGATATTTAGATAATGAAATCTTGAATCTAATAGGGCATAGTGGTACAAATGCTCAAATTAAAATATCAGTTTCGGCTAAAATGACAACAGGTGGAGAAGCTTACGTTATAGCTTAATATTATGGCAACTTTTAGACCAATAAACAGCGCAGAAGTAGCAATTGATGCACCTTTAACTCAACAACTATTTCATGCCCTCAAAGATAATCCTAAAGCAATCATAGAGAATGACTCTACTGCTATCAATGCACCTATGAAAATTGGCTGTATGCAAACAACTAATCCACAAGCTGGAAACTTCATTATTATGGAGTCTACTGGCATGGTTGCAGATCCAGAAGGCACAGGTGTAAACGAATCAGTTGATGACTCTGTAATACATTTTTTTTGTAGAAATAAAGGGGCTTATCGTTTCAAATTAGATATGTGTTTAGGTGGTAGATCTCAACCTGGAACTGAAGATTCTAAGTTTGAATCTACACAAATTACAGCAAACGTCAAGCATTTTAGAGATGGCGAAGAGATTTCACAATTGATGAGCATTTCTTTGGCTAGGGCAGGTGAATTTGATCATAATGAAAGAGAGTTTTCTATTGTAGATGCTGAAATTGAGGAGGGTGACGATATTATTGTTAATACAACTTCAAGTGATGGTCTTGGTGAGGCTAGTATGACTTTGATGGTTGGTGTTTCAAATGAAAATGCTATTTTTGGGGCAGATTTTGGGATGCAAATGACATAATGGCTACATTTAAAACTATAGCTGACGCGGATATTGCGTCAGGTGCGGCTCTCAGTCAAAGCTTAATGCAAGCATTGAAAGACAACATTACTGCTTGTTTTGAAGGCGACATTACCTCGCCACAGCTACAACCTGACGGCTTAGGCGCGGCTACAACTAATTCTGACAGAGCATCTAACCCACATTTTTGTATAGCATCTACGACAGGAAATGCAGTAGCAGACAATAATAGTTTACTAGAATTCAGGGTTAGAAAAACTGGAAGTTATTGGTTGAATTATGTGGCTAGAATGGGTGAGGTCAACAAAGACTCAGGGGGGGGTGTTACCCTCAATGAGGCAACAATAAATATACGGTATCAAAAAGCCTCTTCTGGATCATCATCATTTAGTGATATTGCTGATACGACACAAACTTTAAACATACCTAATAACTCTGATGCTGGCAACACTAACAATGTTGCGATTAGTAAAGAGATATCTTTAACTGCTGGTGATCAAATACGCATAAAGGTTGATGAAACAGCAGGACTTAGTCAATTAAGAATGACAGCAAAAGTATATATCTTAGGTGAAGGAAGTTTTTTTTCTGCTAATGCTATAGGAGTTATGACTAGCACATGACAACTTACAGGGAAATAGAGGAGTCAGAGGTTGCTATTGACGCACCGATTACTACTTCTTTAATCACAGCTATTAGAGATAACCCAATTGCTATTTTAGAGGGTGATGCCACAAGTCCTACTATTTCAAAATCAGCATTTGTTAGAACACCAAGTGCTGGAAATTTTGTTGTATTAGAGACAGTAACACACCAAGCTGTAGAAGATAATAACTCTGCCATTCAGGTTAAATGCTTAATAACTGGTGATTACAGGTTTAGATTGCATATAAGAAATGGTATGGAAGATGGTGATAAGTTTTTTCAACATGAAGAAGAAGTTGAAGTTATTTTAAAAACTGGCGGTACAACTTATATGTCACATACTGTTGCATCTGGAGTGGCAAAAAAATTCACTACTGATCCAGCAACAATAAGCGCTGGCACAATAGTTACTATGGAGGTTGGCCCTGTAAATACAGATGATGGTGGAGTGCATGACTTAGATTACAACGCTACTGTAGTTTTTTCTATTGGAATAAGTGATTCAGAGGGATTGTATGGTGGATATTTTATAGAAGTAGGGCCACAGTCATAAAGTGGCTTGCAAGGTAGAAAAACTAAGTGTTTTGGAGGTTTTCCCAAAATTTACAAATTGGGATAAACTTTTACAAATATCTATACAAAACATTGATGATCACAGACGTATAGATAGAGGTTTTAAAAAATTAAACATTTTAAAAGACTGTTTGTATCATAAGACAGCTCATAATAGTAACCACATTCAAGGAAGAAAAAGTAACGAATTTAAAAGAATTAACTTACAGTTTCAAAAATCTTTGGCTGAATATGCTCAAGTGAATTGTGTACAGCTTAGAAATTACATAATGTACGAAAAAAATGGATATATGGGATGGCACACGAATAGAGACTGTACAGGTATCAGGTATTATTTAACTTGGGCAGAAGAAGAAGGTAAATCATTTTTTAAATATCTTGATGGTGATAAGATAGTATCAGTTCCAGACGTAAAAGGGTGGCAGGTAAATAAATTTTTAGTGACAGGAAAACATGGACCTAATGATTACAACTATTTTTTACATTCAGTTGAATCAAATACAAATAGGTTGTCTATAGGGTACAAGGTGAAATAAATGGCTACAGCAGTTCAATTTAGACGAGGCAATACCTCTGACCATAGTTCTTTTACTGGGTTAGAGGGTGAGATAACAGTAGATACAGATAAAAATACTGTAGTGGTACATGATGGTTCTACTGCTGGCGGTATTCCTTTAGCTAAGGCTAGCGAGCTAGGCGCAACTATTACAGCCGCAGATGAATCAAGTGATACCACTTGCTTTCCAGTTTTTACTACAGCGGCAACAGGCGCGCTAGCCCCTAAAACAGATGCAAGCGCATATACTTATAACGCTGGCACTGGAACATTGTCTGTTACTGCTTTAAATGTAAACGGTACTGTAACTGCTGATTCATTCATTATTGAAGATGGCTCAGGTAACAAAACAACATTGGCAGAAAATGCTAGTGGCAACATTACACTAACCCTACCATCAGCAACAGGAACACTAGCACTAACATCTGATATAACTGTCACCGCAGACAGCACAACAACGCTCACCAACAAGTCTATCAGTGGTGAGCAGATAAACTCTGGAACTATTGCAGCGGCAAGAGTAGCAACTCTTAATCAAGACACCACAGGCAATGCGGCCACAGCCACTGTAGCTAAAGGTGCGGCAGTAATACATGATCAAAGCACAGACGGCTCAACGATTGGACACGCAACTGTAGCTGGATATGTTGGAAAAACAGTTGTTTACACAAACACTGGTGATAGCAAT
>FUFK010042868.1_pt1 | contig 13475 bp, 21 predicted proteins | sample 1021851 | NCBI WGS metagenome assembly FUFK01 (sample SAMEA51879418, study PRJEB19060) | metagenome | reverse complement strand
GCCTGCGGTCACGATCACAGGCTTGCCTGCCGCTATAGAGCCATCTGCTGTTGCCTTGTAAAAGGCGTCCAGTATATTGGGGTCGTTACCAATAAACCTCATGGCTTAGACCTAGCTTATTTCTTCGTAGCTAACAAAAACCTTGAGGTCGTTCGCGGCACTAGCGGTAGCGCCAATGCTTCGATCTTCTTCCAAATACAAGGATGTATTTTTGTCGATCACTACAAGCGTTGAGTCCTGCGGTACAGAAACTGTCTTGACAATCTCTGTGGCAGTGCCGCCAATGTCATCTTGGCTGTAATAGCTAACTGTAATGTCAGCCGCTACAGACCCGTCTACATTTGCGACAGTAAGGCTATTTACCTTAAACACCTTGCCAGAACTTGCGGCGTTTGACACCACGGCAGTTGCAGAAGTCGAGCTTAAATCAACAACGGCGCTTTTGCCTGTAATAGTGGCGACATTGACGATGTTTGGTGCGGCCATTTTCTATCTCCTATCCAAATACAATAGCCATAGCGATGGCTTTGCCCGTGTTAATTCCTGCGGCTCCAAATGACAATTTGCCAGAGCCATCCGTTAGTAATGCCTGACCGTTGGTGCCATCTGCGTTGGGAAGCTCTAAGCTATAGGTGGCACTAGCAGAGTGGGGTGGCCCCTTTAGGGTTACACCGTGACTGTTTGACTCGCAGTTAAACCTGATCGCACCAGCATTAGTATTACCGTAAAGCTCTGTAAAGCCAGTGCCATCTGGGAATAGCTGTATGTTGCCATTGCTGTTTGTGGACTTAATGGCATTAGTGTCAATCTGAAGGTTCTCAATCGACACCACGCCATTCGCGTCTTCAAATACTGACTTGTCAGCAGGATATGTCAGGATGACATCTTTGGTTCCTGCGGAGAAGTTGACTGCACTATTGCTATTGGAACTCGACAGAACCGTTGTGCGGGTTATCGTGTTGCCGCTAGTAGCATAAGTGCCAAGACCAACCTCAAATGCGAGGTTGTTATTNTCAATNATNGCGTANTAAGTNGTATCCGCATNNGACAGNACAGANGNAAAGGTGCGGAANTTNGGNTCTGCACCNNCNAGCGNAATNGCNCCNGTGCCTGTNGNTGTNGTGGTTTCTTTTACGCGATCNGCNACGACCAAGGCCATGANTANGCAATCCTNATAATNGCGTTNGATGCGTCAGCNGTTGGGAACACAATCGTGAAGTCGCCAGCACTGGATGACTTGTCAGNNCCAAAGTCCAANACNAGNACNGTNTCTGTNGTACCNGAGCCACCGCTNGTTGTCGTNTTGTATATAAGTGCTCCNCNCGCCGTCAGGGTGCTTGAGGAGAACGTGAGATCGGCAAAGTCGGTCAGGGCTGTGGTTCCAGACAGGGTTGGAGTCACATTAGTCAGTGTTCCGCCGCCTGCTGAGTAGCCTGTACCGCTGATCTCATTACTGGTTGTGTACGCTGTGGTTGCCGCATTGAAGCTGGCTGAATTGGTATACATCGCCAGCTTGAACGTGTGACCACCGTTTGTAAAATTGTGTGCGCCAATAAGCAGTTCCTGCTTAAAAGATGAGCACATGAAGTTTCCGCTAAAAGCCATATCACATTCTCCTGATAAGTTCGGCTAAGTCTTTTTGCCCTGCCTCAAGAAGGGCGTTATACACTGTAGTTCGGTCGCTATTTGCGGCCTCTTTCATGTAGAAAACAAGAACCGCTCTGATGTGATCCTTGAATGCCTGCGCCTGTGCCTGTACCTCTGGCAACGCAGTATCGGCTACCGAGATGATCTTATCTAAGCATCTCTCAGCAATCTCGTCCGGGGAAAACCCCCTGTTCTGTGTCGTGTGTACATTAACGCTACCCACCTCAAAGCCACCGCTGACGCCAATCATGCTCTAGCCTTCCTTACTTCGCCCGATCTATAGCTGTCTGTCGTGCTGTAGCCTTCGCCCAACTGCTCCAGATTAGCCAGCGCCTCCATGTATCTTTGGCTGTACATCTGCATCAGGTCAGGGTCGCCTTTCAAAAAGGTGTACGCCTCGACAAGACAGCCATACAAAAGGGTGGACTCTGCATTGGTGCCGAGCCAGCTTGTGCCATCTCCAGATGCAGTGATTGAGGTGGGTTTGTGGAAGTAGTGCAGTTCTGCGTCATAGGCAGAGTCAGGGGTGGGGCCGAGAATAAACGCGGTGCGGCTGAAGATGCCGTAGTACTTGGGCGCTCCCTGCGTTGTTGTTAGTGGGTACGCCTGACGTATAAAGTTTACGTCCTTGAATATCAGATACTCAAAGCCCGAGTTGTCAATGGCTAGTGAGTAGGGTGTCAAAAAATCTGTNGGCATGATGAGGTATTGNTTACCGCTNGCCACAGACCCAGNNACATTCTTACGAAAATCAGGNANTTGCACGGCCTTGAGAATCTTGTCCTCTGCCTGCGTAATGATCGTTGTCAAATTATTGACAAATGTGGTCTCGTTTGACTCTGTATAGTCCTGAATGGCCTGCTTTAGAGTCGTAAGGGTAAACGCCATCAGGATGTCTCCACTGTTACGCGCCCAACAGCACCCGCCATATCAAGGCCGACAGTGCGGCTTCCAAGCGCCGTATTGCCTCCCCCGACAGGATCGAACGCAGAAAGCGCACGACTTTCATCAATACTGCTATCAGGTCGCGGGAATCGTAACGCCTGTGGGTCGCTTGCATTGACATCCCCCAGCTTTAACTGTGGCTGGTCTTGATCTACAACGTCCCTGCCTACCAGCAGTCCGTTCCAGCGACCATCCTCAATCTGCCTGACCAGATCACGCAACGGGTATCGGAACCCTGTCCGGTCACAAAAGCCAAAGGCTTTCGATCCTTTCGCGTAACTGCTCATAAGTTGTTATATCCACCGGGGGCCATGTAAAGCGATGCCTTCTCTCTGGANGCGTCTGCCGCCANATTCCACTGCTCCTCGTACACNTCTCTGAGNGCNGGTGCCAGTGGTATCGACTCAGGNTTCTTGCTCGCTATGTANTAGGCTAGACCAGCCACCATGCACGGNAGATACCGCGCTGGCACATCCATGTTNTTGGACGCTGGCTTTCCGGTGTCCTCTATCCTGTCTAGNTAGTAGTACGCAAACGTGTAGGTAGTTGTTGCGTCTGGCACGGGCCAGAAGTGCAACGTCAGCCCTGTCGGCTTGCGCTCAACGTAATACTGTAGCGGTCTNCCCTGCGTCAGCTTGTTGGTCTGGTGGGCATACTGGCTCACCGAGATTCTCTGCATNGTCAGGTCAGACTGCTTGGAGGTGTCGCCTGCGTCAGTTCGCAGTAGACCCTCTATGATGTCCTGTTTCTCAGAGGTNAGNTCGTATGACGAGGTGCCTGCGGTCAGNGTCTGCGTGGCATCTCTTACTGTCCACAAGTTAAGACCACGGTTCTGCCACTCCAGCATCAACAAATCCAGACTGCGCCGTGCCGTCCGGTAGTCATAGCCGCTTCGTAGCTCAGAGCCTGCTCGCTCAAACGCCTCTTCAAATATATCTGACAAGTCAAGAGTAAAGGCTGTTGTTCCGCTAGTCGCCATCAGACCTTCCTTCCTCTTGTCCTGCCTCTACGAGCCAAGCCGTTCCTGCACTTAGCCGCCTTGATCTTCTTTGATTTGGGCGCGTTTTTGACCTGCTTGCCCATCTGCGCTCTGCTTATAGGCATATCGTCACCAGTTCTTGCAAGACCAGTAACGAGCAGACATCTTGCTTGGCGGCTTGGAGTCGCACTTGTGTCTCGCACGGAAAGACTTGCGCCGCCCCGGCTGGCTCTTCTTGATCTTCATGTTCTTGTCGCCGTAGCGGATGATTTTCTCTTTCCCATCCTCACACGCCTTGACCATAAACTTTTTCTTGGGATGGCTAGGCGTTCGCTTTGGCTTATTGCACGACATGGACTTCTTGTTGACCTTGCCGCCCTTCTTGTAATACATACGCATTACTTTCGATGCCTCGCTGTCTTCTTGGCAATCCGCTTGGGTTGCTTTGAATGTTGCTTGCCTTTCTTAGTATCTGCGCGTTTTTTCCGCGTAGTCGCGGCATATTCCTTGGATGACATGGACTTGATGGCCTTCTCAGGAAGGTAACGCTCGCCAGTGGCTTTTGCACCCTGAGTGCTGGGCTTGCCAGACTTGGTGCGCCACTTCTGCTTCGTCCACTTCTTGAGGGACTTTTGCGACTTCTTGAGCGCCATCAGTCCTTGTATCCTCCCCCAGCTTTTTTATAAGCAGAGGCCAACATCTGCGCTTTTCTTCCTGACCATTGGCCCGGCTTTCCGCCCTTGCCGCCAGCTTTTATTCGATTGAATAAACGCTTACGCATTCCGGGCTTGGTGTAGTTTCCCGCCTCATTGACGCGGGACTTGGACTTCTTTTTGGCTTTGCCGCCTTTCTTGTAATACTGCCTCATCAGCCGTAGTTCTTCTTCAGTTTCAGAACGACAGAGTAAGTGTCGCCACTACTCGCGCCTGTGGTGGTGAAAAGAATGTCGCCTGTTTTGCCAGAAGCGGCGGCGGTGTTGGGCAGGCCAACAAAGTCAGAGAAGTCCAGCGTGTCGCCGTAGTCAGCAATCAACTCCCACGCCAAAACATTGGTGGTGGCATCAAAGAAGATTTGCACACCCATGCCTTTGGTCGTGTACTGGATGCTTTCGATGTTGACGCTGGTACAAGCCCCCTTGCCTGCGGGGTCTGAACTCAACGCAGAAACATCTACCTTGGCAACAGCCGATTCACCCGTGCCATCACTGACGTTGGTGAAATACATGATCGCTGTGCGAGGGCCATCCTCAATAGTCTTACTTGTGACTGTATCAGCCATCTTATCCTCCAGATAAGGGGGCTATGCCCCCGTCAGTTTATGATGCGTCTGAAGTGGTAGAGATGCCGAAAAACTTGAGGACAACAACTGTGTCGCCACCCGGATCGCCAGAAAGCACAATCTCTACTTCGTCTGCTGTTTCTGTAGACGCAGTGGTTGTGCCACCGGACATCCCAAGAACGCCGTTACAGGGGAAAAATCCCTTGAAGCCTGTAGAGTTGACAGCGGCAGAGATACCATCGACAAAGCCGTCAGTGTCTGCATCGGTGCCAATGTCGTTAAGAGTGACGGAGTTTGCGGCGGCAGTGGTAACAGCGACCAACACGCCCATAGGGATAAAGTTTGAGGGGATGCCAATAGCGGCTTCCTTACCTGTCGTTGCACCGTCAGCCACGGTAATCGTCGCTTCGTAGGTGGATAACGTCATGGTGCTGGTAATAGAGCCAGTAGTGGAATTTTTGGTGATGTCTGAAAAACCATTTTCAGAGCGGACTGAACCGCTGAATGTAGTGTTAGCCATGTGATTCTCCTGTCTTGGCTAGTGTCTAATGTTCCATGTGGAACAATTAGTCAGGGAAAAAGGGGGGCAAAGCCCCCCGACATTTTAGGAAGTTCCGGGCGAGCCGTAAATTCCGAGTGGGTCAGATACGCCGAACGAGTAACGAGCGCGAGCTTTGTAGCGCACGTTTCCTGTGTCGAAGTCTCCGTCCATTGAAGTTTCAAGCGCGGTGCGCTCAAAATGCTTCATGCCGTTCGGTACATCGGTAATCAAGAAGAAGGCATTGGTGTCAGTCAAGAAGTGATTGACAGAGTAGCCTTCTGGGATTGACCCGTTGTTGCGAAGGGCGTTGATGTCGTTGTCAGCAGTTCCGACTCGACCCTCAGTCTCAAGCAAGCGAGTTGCTACAAACTGAAGTGCGGGGGGAACGATCAAACGACGAGGCCGTGCCGCAATCAGCAATCCACGCTCATCGGTAAACGCGGCGATGTTAATCACAGCATCTTCCAGTGAGGTTTCGTTCAGATCAGCCGCAGTGGTAGGACGGTTGGCGTTAGTGCCACCGTTTACCAGCGGGTGAGCCGTGCTGAACAGCGTTACGCCGTCACCAGAGTTGAAGGTGTTGAAGCCGTTGTTCAACGGATTCGCTGACTTCACCTGCTTAGTGTGTGCCATAGCACGAGCCAGCGCCTTGGTATAACGAGCAGACAAAGAGTCATACAAGTTATCTTCCATAGCCTCTTCCGTGATGGAGAAGCCAAGGGCGATGGTTTCGTGGTTATAGCGAGCAGTGAACGACTCTTGCGCCGAGTCATAGCTGATGGCCGCGCCTTCAGCTTTAACTGGTGCGGCACCAAAGCCGGACAGCTTCACCTCTTCCTCAAACGAACGCTCAGATGATTCAGTTTCGTAAATCATCGTGTGTTCGTCGTCATACCGCTCGTATTCCAGCCCAAATAAGGCGTTCAAACCGGGCAGTAATTCTTTCAACATTTGTGCGCGTGAAATAGCCATTACCTAGTTCTCCTTAAACGCCGAGCTTGGTTTCGTAGGCATGGCTAAGTGGCAGATAGGTCACAATGCAGTCGGTGAAAGCATCACCTACTGAACTCTTGGGGCCGTCCACGAAGTCCACAATACGAAGCGGAAGCGTGTTGGTGGTTGCGATTGAACTAGCGTCAAGAGCATTCTTGCTCCTGCCGATAGAGGTTGAACCAGCAGTGCTGATAGCTGAGACGTTATTACCCAGACCTGTCTGAGCAATAGAGCCGTCACCCTGCATATTGAACAACAGCTTGGGATCATCCACGACATAAGCCATGATGTCATCCGCCGCTGTTGAAGCAGGGAAATACTGGTTGAAAGTCAGTTGCCCAGTACCGGGATCGGTGTAAGAACAACCGACAAAGATGCCGACAGTTCCTGCCACGACAGCAGTAGTTACTGCCGCCTTTTCTACCGTACCAGTAGCAACCAGCTTAACGAAATCACCATAGAAGATGTCCGTTGCATACGCATTGGCAATCTTGATATGGCGAACTTTTCCGGTGAAAGAACCAGAAGCACTAAGAGTGCCTACGGGTTCTGCACCCATCGGAGTAGCCGCTGTAGCCATTTTAAGTCTCCAAACTTAGATTAAAGGCCAAAGCTCTCCGGTAAACCGGAGTCAACTTCGACCAAAGGTAGTCCGAGTTGACCGCTCAGGATTGAGAACGGGCATTCGGGGATCGTTTTGCTTTAAGAAGTTGTTGTCCACAGACTCCATCTGGCTATCGGCAACCTGCTGATAATGAGCTTCCCTCGCCTCTGCGTTAGCCTCTGGCTGTTTGCATAGGAGAAGTCCTCCGATTTCGATGTTCCCTTTGAATCGGGAGTCGATGTCGGACATTACCTCTAGCTCTGGATGATCTTCTGCTTTTACAGGAACCCAACCCTCCCGAAACTTCTGGGAGACATTCGTGTTATCCGCGTGGCCCAATGTGCTGGTGCGTACCCACCTAAACACCCATCCGTCTTGCGGAGCGGGGTTAGGCAATACGGAGGCCGGAAGCCACGAATCGCTAGGTCTTGCTTCAACTTCTCTGGACTCTGCGTCCCTTTTAGTGCGCTGTTCTGCCATTACTGAGCCTCCTTAACAAGCTGGTTGGCATATTGTTCGGGTGTTAGCCCTAGCCTCTTGGCTAGACTTAGCTGAGTGCGAGTCAGCTTCACCTTGCGTGGCTTTGCGCCGTTATTCCGTGAGGACGGCGCTGTGACCACGGGGGGACTTTTAGCGACGGGTTCTTCCGTAGAAACTTCCTCGTCGCCAAAGTATTCTGGAAACTTAGAGCGCATTGTGCGATCTATAGTCTCAAAGTATTCGTCGGAGTTGGGGTCATACCCCTCNTCCCTNACAAGCCGCTCATGGANNCCATACGCCAGAGCAGTCATGTCCTTTTCCTGACCAAACCACGGGTTGTCCTGCGCCCACTTAGCCGCTTTTTCTGTTGGCTGTGGTGGCTCTTGAACCTGTGGCTGTGGCTGTTGTGCTGGCGGTTGCGGCTCTGGAAAACGCTGTGGTTGTTGGGCAAATCTTTGCCTTTCNGCATTCATCTGATTCATCTGNTAGTCAGCAGACTGAAACTCAGATTGNGCCCTCATCATAGCNTCTTGGGCTTCGACAACCTTATCCGTATTTCCCTCTTCGTATGCTTGGCGATACTGACCTTTAGCTTGCTCCAGAGCCAGATTAGCTCGCTCTCGAATCTGATGAACCAGATACTGCTCGCCCTCTTGGATGATTGCATGATACTTCTTGTTTTCATCCGCATACTTTTGCGCCACTCTGACAGCTTCTTCACGCATTTTCTCAGCGGCTTCGCGTTGCCTACGCTCCTCATGCTGTTGATAGCGTAGTTTATTAATGCGCTTTTTGACCTTGTCTGAGTAACCCTCCAGTTCTTCGTCACCACCTTCTTCCTCCTTGGCCTCTTTGGCAGGAGGACGGCGATCCTCTGGGGGCCGGTCATCTACGACTTCGACATCAACATCGGACTTTTCGCCGCCAATGGTTGTCTTGACACCGAAAAACTTGTCCTCAGTGGACATGGTTTGCTCTTCTATCTGCTCTTCGCTCATACCTTCACAATCCCCCTTGGGTCTTCAACTACTGCTTCAACGCTATCGTCGTTGATAAGGCGAAACTCCTTACCNTGNACNTTNAATCGCGTTCCGCTATATGAGCGCATNAGCACCCAATCGCCTTCCTCGCACCACGGGCCGCTTGGGAAACGNNTNTTGTCTCCNTAAGCGTCAGCGCCCATCTTCATCACAAACCCGCAAACAGAGCCAATNTCTTCTGTCAGCATGGTTTCTCTTGCCTTGAGGATGCCTCCCTCCGTCATTTCGTCCGGNTCTGGGAGAGCGATAAGTAATTTGTAGCCTTTNGGNTCNGGTAGTTGCTTGGCAACNTGTGTGTCTTCTTCAGTCATAGTCCGTTCCTGCACCAGAGATAGGTGTCTGGTGTCACCATGCGTTACCGTTTGTAACGAATTACTCGCGCTCCAACCTGTCGTCTAGGTCCAGTAGCGTTCTCTCTGCAAAGGCCAACCCTTGGATAATGCCCACGTTACGAGAATACTCGTCCATGTCTTTGCAACCGCCCACCGCCATGTGATCTGAGACCTCGTTCATCTGGGTTCTCAGGTCATCCTGTATGGCCTGTAGTACGTTATTCGTTGCCTTTTTCGTCATCTAGGGTGTCCCTGATTAAATTGAATCCAGCCTTGAATCCCTCAATCTCTTGTTGGGTTTCCTCTTTGGAGTCCTGCATCGCCACCTTTGCGGCGATCTTTGCGCTTTCTAAGCGTTCCTCTTGATCCATCTTNTCCAGATCAAGCATNGTNTTGGCTTNCGCCTTCTGTGCATCGACTTGGACTTTCGCCATGTCGGTNTGCGCCTTAGCCGCCGCCTGNTGNTCCTTGATNGCCAACTCTCGTTGTTGCATCTGAATNACAGGNTCTTGCGACTGCTTGGCGTTTTGNTCTGCNTGNGCCATCATCTGNGCCTTGCCNGTAANCTGTTCTGCGGCNGGNNCNGCCAGTCTGGANATACGCAGTTCNATATCNTCAGGNAGNTTNTCGTCGGGGCCGGGAAGCTCCACACCCAGTTCTTTTTCAATCTTAGACCTGTATAGAAACGCGACATGTTCTGCAATGTGAGCGGCAAAAGCGGCCTCTATAGCCTTTTTGTTCGGCGCTCTGGCAACCATCTTCATAATGTCGGGGTTTTGCATTGCCGCCATGTGAACTTGAATGTGCGCTTCGTGATCCTGATATATGAATGCCTTCACTGGGTCTCCAGTGATGATGTTCATGTTTTCTGTAATCGGGTCCGTAGGCTTGATGTCGTCCTCTGTTGGAACGATCTTGTCTGCATCTTGAATGCCCAAAACGTCTAACATCTGGCGGTGAAGCAGTGGCATGTCATACATCTGGGGTGCCTGAGCCGCCAACTGCAACGCCGCCTGATACTGCATGATTCTTTGCGCCATCGTCCCCGCATTGGGGTCGCTGACAGGGATAATGTCTATCTTGTCGTCAAAGTCTGTGGGAACGGTCTGCCCGTTCTCCTCCTCATAGGGGTAGACCTCTGGGCCATAGTCCCTGACAAGCTCTGATAATATCTTGAGTTCTTTGGAGACTGCGGCGTGGACACGAGCCTGTACCGCACTCATCACCTTCATCTCTCGCTCTAGCACTGCAAGCGTGGTGCCAACCGGCGCTTCGCCATTGATGTCTGAGGCTTTCACATCCGCCGCTGACGCGAATCGACGCCCTTCGTTCACAATGTCACCCAGCAACTGGTAGAGGACGTTGCTTGGCTCCTTGTAAGGCAGGAAGGTGATGTTGTCACGGATAGCACCACCCGGAACGTCTACGTCACGGAACTCGCCGGGCATGATGGGAGTGTCATCACCCTTAATCCTGAGTCCCCGAGACTTCAATCCCCCCGGTAGGTTGGCAAGTGTTCCAGCGTCCACCAACTGTCGGAGCAAAGATGTTGCCGACTTGGATAGACCGCCGATCATGTGCACCAAGCCAAACCCGTAGAACCCCAGCCCCGGCAGATACTGGTAGTGAACGTAGTGATCCCGCTTCATTTTGGTGGGATCGTCTTCGTACCAGTTGCGCCGTATTGACAGGATCGTTCGTGATGACTTGTCAATGGTAACAACGTAAGGCAAAGCAATACCCGTAGGCTTGCCCTTGTCTGTGTCTTCAAACCCTATCAGGTCGATGTCAACGTGCATCTCCAGCAGGGTGTGCCTATGGTCAAGCTCGTAGTTGTCCGAGTCTCCCGTCATCCGGTCATATTTCTGCTGTATCTCAGAAATGTCCGGTGTTGGTGCAGGCAAATCTATGTCTGAATAAAACCCAGCAACCTGTAACTTCCTGATTTCATTGGAAGTTTTCTTCATCACATGGGTGGCGCGTTCACACGTTGACAGGTCAGACGCACCATAGCTGACCACAAAATCCTCTGCTGGCACAAACATGGCGCAGGGTCTGCCCATACTTGGGTCAAAGTAGACTTTGCGGAATGCGGAGCCTGCAATCGGCAGGGAGAACAACAGCTTCTCTGTCTCTGTCCTGTACTCCGTCATACGCTGGGTAATCAGGTAGTTCAAGTAGTTCTGTACTCTGTGCGCCTGCTTAGTCTTTTCGTCGTCTATCTTGCCGACGATAGTGGTCTTTACAGGCCCACTGGCAGGATATATCTCCTGTATGGTTTGAGCTTGAAAGCGGATAACCGCCTCAGACAGCATCGGGTGAAAGACGCCACAAGCGCCCTCCCACGGTGTAGACCTGTCCTCAAACTTTAGTCCTAACAAGTCAAGACCACGGACATAGGAGTCTTCCCAGTCCGCACGGCTCATCCGGTCAGCGTCAAACTGCCCGACAAGCTCGCTGGCAAGGCTATCTAGGTCTCGCTCGTCCATGTACTCCGCTAGGTTGGAGCCATGATCAACACCCATAAGGGCAGGCATATTCGGGTCGAAATCAATAACCATGCCCCCGTCTTCATCCATCACGCTGACAGACTCAGGGTTTTCGATCACGATCTCTAGCTGTTCCTCGCCAGCCCCTTGAGGGCTGAAGGGTGTTGCTACGCGGTCAATAGCCACTTAGCCTTTGCCACCCATCTTGCCGCCCTTGGTGTTCATCTTGTTCTTCATGGTTCTGCCGCCCTTGAAGTAGCCCTTGGTCTTGGGAACTTTCTGGCTGGCAACGCCACCTGCGGCCTTGCCTTCCTTATCAACAAGAAACGCTGGCTTCATTTCGCCATCGCTATCTCTTGCCATTGGCATTTTTCCGCCTGCCTTCATGCCCTTGGGCATCATTTTGCCGCCGCGCTGATAACCTTTAGGTTTCTTCATCGTCCTCACCTGCGTATAAGTTGTCGAATACTCTGTTTACGTCCAGCGTGTAATCCAAGTCCGACTTGGAGTANTGAATATGCTGTGACGGNCTAAANTCCGGTGCGCCTTCTCCCGTTGACCACCATGCTGGGTGTGTNACCCNTACACGGTTGTTGGGTANCGCNACGATATTGCCTGTCCACGGGCCTGCATCNAGAAGCTCCATCACATGGCTCTGCTTGTGTTGAGCAGGGTCATCNGCGATNTCGTTGTCTGTGTAGTCCACCGTGAACANATANTTNGCAGGGTAAAACTCCCCGTCTATNTTGGCGATCCAAGGACACGGCGTTGCCCTNTCAAGGACATAAACGCTGTGCTCTCTGGATGAGCAGTCCCACGGCTGGGCCGCGTAGACCGGCATCGGTTGGGGCCACTCCTCAAAAGGGGTGTCTCCGACTAAAGCAGTGATGGGCATCCTTGCCCACATCGCGCCTCCGTGGATGTTTGGCTCGTCGTTGTCATAGGTTTCAGCGCCAGTGAATATGATCTGGAAGCTGAGACACCGACAAGGCATCGTTGTTACTGCAATCGCCATAGCGTGTAAAAACTCGCCGTGGTATTTGCTGTGATTGTGCGTGTATTCGCGTCTTACCCAGCACTTGAAGTGCGGAATGTTGCTTTGCAGAAAGGCCATAAACCCTCAGTAGTAGTTGGCGACCCTCCCGTGGGGGTCAAAGTCATCGTCTTCGTCAGTGTGGAGCGAAACAAAGCCGCCCTGCCTGAAACGGAGAAGTGCTTGCGTTGAAGAGTCCACAAGGTCGTCATGCTCCCCAGCAGGGAACGCGGCAAATTCCTCAATGACTTCTTCAGCGAATCGTGTCTCTGGCGCCCATACATTGCCAGAGGCAAACAAGTCAGCAACAGCGTTGACCCTTGCTATCTTGTCGTTACCACGCGAGGGGGTATATTCCGAAACCGGAATCCCCATCGCCCGTAGCTCAAAAATAAGCGGCATCCCTGCCGCCTTTCCTTCCACGATAAATGCGTCTGGTTGCATCTCACTCCACATTTCATAAGCCGTTTTCTTTAGCTCAGGAAACTCCAGACGTTCTTTGTAGGCATCCAATAGGATGATATTCGGCTGTGATATGCCGTCATCGTCGGGGTGATAAAACACGCCCCACGTTGTGCAGGCAGAGTAGTCTGCCCGTTGAGTTTTCAAGAAAGCTGTGTCCCATGACTGAATCACGAACTCACATTGCGGTGGATGGTCGTGTTCCCACCTTCTCCACCATTCTCTCTTGATCAGTGCGCCTTCTTCGGCGGTTGGGTTTTGCTGGTACTGCGCGTTCCACTTGGGGGAGGGCAGTTCGCTCCGCAGAGCCTCAAGCTCCGTTTGGCTCCAGAACTCAGGCCACAAGGGTCTCCCTGACGGCATGATGGCTGGAAACTCTATAACCTCCCACTCATCGGAACCCACCCGTTGAGCAGAAGACTTGATAATCTTGCCGGTCAGATCACGCATGTGCCAGCGTGTCATCACAATAACGATAGCGCCTCCCGGCTGAAGACGCTGTCTAGGCCCAGATGTGTACCAGTCATACGTCCGGTCAAACACGGCTGGGTCTGCTGACTGCCCCTCCTGCTCTGAGTGAGGGTCGTCAATAATCAAAAGGTCGGCACCTTTACCTGTCACGGCGCCGCCAACGCCGATAGCGAAGTATTCG
>FUFK010041522.1_pt1 | contig 13475 bp, 9 predicted proteins | sample 1021851 | NCBI WGS metagenome assembly FUFK01 (sample SAMEA51879418, study PRJEB19060) | metagenome | reverse complement strand
GGGCGGTTTTCGCGCTGCCGCAGAGCACGCACACCGCACGCAAGCGGCATTATCAGCTTCTATCAAAGAGCTGGAAAAATCGCTTGGCAAGCCGTTATTTGAAAGCGGTAACAAAGCTACCCTTAGCGCTTTTGGCGAGGTGTGTTTACCCAAAATTACTCAGTTTATGGCGGTGTATCAGGCGCTTGAGGAAGATTTGCAAGCAGTAGCGGCGGGCGATAAAGGTAAGATCAGAGTGGCAAGCGTACCGTCACTTGTGACTAAACTGTTGCCTAGCGTGTTGGCTGAGTATTCCAAAAGATATCCTGACATTGAGATTGTCCTGATAGATGACAATTCGGTTGGGGTGACCAATAGGCTGCTGGCAGGAGAGGTGGATTTGGCTTTGGGGAATTGCCATACCATTAACCAAGCCGATATCGATTTTACGCCTTTGATAGCGGATCCGATCGGCGTGGTTTGCCTAAAGAGTAATGCGCTAACTGATGAGCTACAGAACGCGACAGCCGCGCAAAGAAAANCAGGGTTNGCGNCAGGTCTAAAATGGCAACAACTTATCGAGCAGCCGTTTATTTATAATGGTACTTGTGGCCTGCTGGAGAACACCCCTGCCGAGGTGTTAAACCGGCAAGCGCGCTATACGGTTGAGAATATCACTTCCTTATTTTCTTTATTGCGTCACGGTCTTGGTATCACCACTTTGCCTAAGCTGGCTTTTCCGTCTAATGAGCCTGATCTGATTTGGCTGCCGCTACTCAGGCCAGCTTTGACCCGGCAAATAGGCATTTTTAAGAGAGCGAATAAGACGATCTCACCTGCGGCGCAAACGTTTCATAAGTGGTGCGTGGAGTATGTCAAACAGGATTATTTGTTATAAGGATTGGTAGTGTCTAATTCGATAATGTTTGATATTTTTGCGGTTTTACAATCGATGGCGACTTGGCACTTAGCAGCCTTGTTTTTTGCAGGCATATTGGCTTTTATCATATCTACTGTGTCAGGTGGCGGCGGTGCTTTGCTGCTGATACCGGTTACCTCTTGGCTATTCGGTGCCTCGTCAGCCGCTCCCATTATTAACCTAGGTACTTTTATAAGTCGTCCTTCGCGGCTGTACTTATTTTGGCAGGATATCGACTGGTCATTGGTAAAATACTATGTACCAAGCGCTGTCATCGGTGCATGGCTGGCAGCATTTTTGTTTAGTCGTCTAAATGCTAATTGGATTCAGCTATTGGTTGGTATTTTCCTTATCTCTACTGTATTTCAATACAGGTTTGGCAAAGTTGATAAGTCTTTTAATATGCCAAAATTAGGCTTTATACCTCTGGGTTTTGTGACCGCTCTTATCAGCACTTTGGTAGGAGGTTTGGGGCCTGTACTCAATCCGTTTTATATGAATACGGGACTCAAAAAAGAAGACCTTATCGCCACCAAAACCGCCAATTCGTTCTTTGTAGGTATCGCTCAGATAGGTAGTTATACTTTTTTTGGTATCTTGACCGCGCAGCTTTGGATATATGGTTTGGTATTAGGATTAGGCGCTATCGCCGGTAATGTCATTGGCAAGCGCTTTTTGGCGGGCATGAGTGTGAAGCAGTTTCGAGTCATGCTGATTTTACTCATGGTAGTCAGTGGTTTGGTAATGATCGTACAGAATATAGAGTGGTTGCTTTAATAGTGTTTACTTCTACAAAACAGATGTATCATCGATAAAAACCCTTAGTGAATATCACGTTCACTAAGGGTTAGTGGCTATCTTAACGTTTACAGTAGTCTAGGACAGCGCATTGGCTGTTTTGCTCATAGCCGTCACTAACGGATCAAGATATTTATAGCGCTTTTGATTAAGCAAAGTTGACGTCTCTAAGCTGACTGGAGTATCTATGTTTAGATAATCAAATAGCGCTTGCGCCGCTTGTTTACCAGAGGTGGCTGCTTGCTCCATCGTTGGGATTTTCCAGCGTCCAGTCACTGAGATAATCTCGCCAGCTAACACTATATTGTCCCACTGCGTCGCAGTATCAATCAGCTCGTCATCGGCATTACGTACGTAGATTTGCGCTAAGTTAACCCAGCGCTTACCGTTCTCTTGCAAGATACCCATCTCCGCCGTTTCGATATCAGCATAGTCTTGCCAATCCTCGGTATAGCGTAGATTGATAGCGTCAATAGAGCCGCCTTTTGCAATAGCTTTACGCTCGGCGGCATCGGTGATACCTAGCTGATAAAGGATTTCCTCGGCAGCTTCCTCAGGGCTACACTCCATAAAGCGCTTGCCAAACAGCGAGCCTTTATTAAACGGTGAGCTACAAGTGGCCGATAGATTATAGTCAAAGCCGTTAGGAAACTCAACATCCTGCCAAAAGCCGTCACGATGCTGAATTTGAAAGACGATATTCCACGGCGCATCAAAGCATAGGTTGTACGACTTACCCAAAAATGGCTCAAAAACTTTTGGCACTTCGCTCAACGGATACTGAGTGCCAAACGACCATTCATCATTGAACGGCTTTTTGACTTGCGGCATGAGCCCCAGTTTCCACAGCACCTCATGCGGTAGCGCCATTACTGCCGCATCAAAACGCTGGTCTTGCAGGGTATGTTGTAATTGACTGTCACTTGCTTGAATATCTATGCTCAGCTGCTCGTTATCATGGTGATGCAGATTGATTATCCGTGTTTGGGTGATGAATTTGACCCCGCGCTTTTTTAGCTTATCAACTAACGCGTCAATGACCTTGGATGTGGGACGATTAAAGCAGTAGGACTTGGAAGCCACGCCTTTTGGCAGCACAGGCGCGTCAAGCATCGGCAGGAACATCAGTACAAAGCTGTCCATGATATCGACCGCTTTACTATGCATGCGCGCGCCCGTCAAAATCCCGAACCAATTGGTTATAAAGCGCTTAGTATGCGCGTCAAAGTCATCGATACCGATAATGTCGCCTGCTTTTTTATGAGCCACTGCTGCACGCTCTTCATCAGAGGCATTGACGTGATGGACGATGCGCTGCACCAGTTGCAGCATGTCTTTTTTGTTGAGATTAAAGGTCTCAATCATCGACTCAATAGTCGCCAAATCTAACGACGCGCGTCTATCGACAGCGACTTTATTACCGCTATTTTTGCTCTGTATCTTTTCGTCATCAAGCGCGTTATTACCACTTTGATAAAACTGATAGTTATCAACAGGCGTCAACATATGCAATAAGCTCGCCCGATCAAAGAGATTAAACAAAGAAAAATAAGTCGAGCTTAAAGCGCGAATAGAGTGCTCTTCAAAACGCTGCGCCTCTTCATTAAAATACCCAATCATTTTGCCACCGCAGCGCGCACGAGACTCCACAACAGTAATCTTTAGATTTGGGTCTTCGGACAGCTCAAAAGCGGCAGTTAGCCCCGAGATACCGCCGCCTGCGATGAGTATTTTACGGTTCGTAGTAGACATAGTTATACCTCGTTATTTTTATAAGTGTTATATCTTTGTTGATAACTTTGTTTGGCTCTTTGGCTGTGACCGCCTAAGGCGCTATTGAGCGTTAGACTCTACACCGCCGTTAGCTTTGATCCAGTTTTGCATCTGCTCNATCTCCGNCTGCTGAGCGGCGATAATCTCTTGCGCCAATTGCAGCATCTCCGGATCTTTTCCATACTCAAGCTGTACCTCAGCCATATCTACCGCGCCTCTATGGTGGGGGAGCATACCGCGTGCAAAGGCCATGTCGGGATTAGGGTCGGTAATACCAAGCGTCATCTCACCATGCATATCATTCATACCAGTGGCATAAGCTTGCTGCATAGCGCCAGTGTCAGCCATGGGGGCGGCGACATCAGGATGGCTATTTAGCCAGTTTTGCATCTGCTCGATCTCGACTTCTTGCGCGTCGATGATCTTTTGCGCCAGTTGGAGCATCTCCGGGTCTTTACCGTATTTGAGCTGAGTCTTAGCCATATCAACGGCACCGAGATGATGGCCTAACATTCCTTGAGTAAAAGCTGAATCAGGGTCGTTGTAGCCCATGCCCAACATCATCTCACTGTGCATCTTAGTCATAGAGTCATTATAGGCCTGATACATAGCCGTGCTCGATTCACTATGNGCNNNATCNTCANCCNNAGCTAAGTCTTTGNCNTTTATATGATGCTGNTCATGTAGATCTGACGCGGCTGCAGCGTCTTTGGGAGTNGGGGCNGCGTCGTCATTGGCCGGCCCGCAAGCGCTAAGTGCTAAGGTGGCACTAAGACTTGCGGTTACTACTGCTAAGCATGAACGCTTAATAGCTATCATGGTACGTCCTTACTTAAATAGGGTGATAAAAATAGAAATAGAGTGATAAAAAGATGTTACTCAGTGTCTTATACGCCCAGTGTCTTTATAAAAGTAGAGTAGAAAGGTGGACGGGATACAAGCATCGGTGATACAGATAGGCAAGCCCAATAAGAGCATCCTAGTTAAGAAAATTGATAAAAATTAAGAGCGATAATGAAATTGGCACCCTTGTAAAGAGCGAATGACAGTCAATATTTATAGCTGCTTTTATAGCTAGTTTTATGCTGCTCTCATGGTGTTTTTATAATGGATAAACAACAATCACGCATATACGCATAACAACCGATACAGATTTAAGTATAAGATTATGCAGGATTAATATGACTCATTTGGTGCTGGTTTAAGGAGTTTTGCTACTTTTTATTATAAGCGCGTTTATTTGCGTAAAAGTAGTGCTAAGATAAAGTCATCACTATCGGTTTTTCACCCATTTGTGCGCGAGGTTTGCTATGCGAAAAATTCCTATTTATTCCCATCCTGCGGCAGGCTGGCCGGCGCTAGTGGCTTCTACGCGCAAACTTATGGATTATAAGTCGTTCTTGCGTGGTAGCCTGAGCGTATTACAAAGCAATCAGCCAAATGGCGGTTTTGATTGTCCAGGCTGTGCTTGGCCGGATCATAAGTCGCATAAGACCCTTGATGTCTGCGAAACAGGGATTAAAGCACTCGCTAGCGAAACCATGTCCGTGAAAGCCGATGCTCAGTTTTTTGCTCGCCATACTGTGACCGAGCTACAAGGCTGGAGCGGCTATGAGCTTGAGCATAGCGGTCGCCTATCTGAGCCGATGCGCTATGATGCCAAACAAGACAAATATCTGCCCATCGCTTGGGATGATGCGTATCAAATCATCGCTGATGAGCTCAATAAACTTGCCTCACCAGATGAAGCGNTGTTTTATACCTCAGGCCGCGTCACCAATGAGCCGGCCTTCTTATACCAGCTCTTTGTGCGCTGCTATGGCACTAACAATCTACCTGATTGTTCCAATATGTGTCACGAACCGACCTCAGTCATGCTCGGTAAGCAGCTAGGCGTCGGTAAAGCAACGGTGATGCTAGAGGACTTCGAGCAAGCCAAACTGATCATTATGTTCGGACAAAATCCAGCAACGAACCANCCGCGTATGCTTGAGATGCTCGCTCACGCGCACAAACAAGGCTGCAAGATTATCTCNGTCAANCCNATGCGCGAGCAGGGCCTAAGCGCCTTTAGAAATCCGCAAAAGCCGAGCCATATGGCAGCGGGCCAAAGCGATGCTATGGTCGATNATGTGGTACAAATCCAGATCGGCGGCGATGCTGCTTTATTGACAGGATTAGCCAAGTGGCTAATTGACAATAATAAAATTGATGAGCGCTTTATCGCCGAGCATACCTCAGGGTATGAGCCTTTGCAGCAGTGGCTTGATAAGCAAACTTGGGCGGATATTGAGCTTGGCTGCGGTATCGAGCAAGCGCAGATTGTCGCGCTAGCCAAGCAAGTCGCCGCTAGCCCTAAGACCATCTGTACTTGGGGCATGGGTATCACCCAGCATGTGCAAGGCGATGATAACGTAGCGATGATTACTAACCTACTGCTGATGATGGGTATGATCGGTGTCGATGGGGCGGGCGCTTCTCCGGTACGCGGACATTCAAATGTGCAAGGCGATCGCACTATGGGCGTGCATGAGCGTCCTAAGCAAGAGCTGCTCGATAGCTTAGAGCGTGTCTTTGAGCGTGAAATGCCGCGCGAGGATGGCTTCGATGTCGTCGGTGGCGCTAAAGCACTAATCGAAGGTAAGCTCAAAGCCTTTGTCAGTATGGGCGGTAACTATGCAGTCGCCGCTCCTGATATGAGCGCTATTCAGCAAGCGCTCACAACGACCCAGCTCAATGTCTTTGTCGGTACTAAGCTCAATGGCACTATGCTCTATCCAGGCGCGAACAATATTATCTTGCCGTGTATTAGCCGTACTGAGAAGATTATTACCAAAAAAGGCGAGCAGTTTGCCACTACCGAAGACTCTATGTGTCAGGTTTCACGCTCGCAAGGTAACCTCAAACCTATCAGCAAAGACATTAAGTCAGAGGTGCAGATCATCGCGGACTTAGCGGTGCACGTGTTAGGTGATAGCGATATCCCTTGGCAAGCAATGAGCCAAGACTTCGACATCATTCGTGATTATGTGGCACAAGCCATCGATGGTTTTGAGGACTTCAATCACCGTGTGCGCGAGGCGGATCGCGGCTTCCATCTGTATCATCCGGCGCGTCATCGGGTCTGGAATACCGATAGTGGCAAAGCACAGTTTGAAGTACCTAAGTATCCAATTACCTTTGTCGCTCGGCAGATGGCAGAGGCGTCTGAGGACTTGCAAGCTGAGATAGATCATAGCTTGGATGAGAATGCGGCAGCTAATGACTTACAAAAAGTCTGGCAGCTCACTAGCGTGCGCAGTCACGATCAGTTCAATACNATGATATTTGGTCACCAAGATCGCTATCGTCAAACCGAGCGCCGCGATGTGCTGTTTATGCATCCAGATGAGATCAGCCGTTTGGGCTGGCAAAAAGGCGATAAAGTTACTATTTCTCGCCAAGATAGCCATGAGCAAATGCGTACGTTAGGGCCGCTAGTATTGACCGAGATGGACATCGCTGCCAATGCAGTAGCCGCATACTATCCTGANTGTAATGACTTATTCGATTTAGATACCCATGCGCCAAGCTCGCACATACCCGCTTATAAGTCCTCAACGGTGATAGTAGAGCGAGTCAGTACCGAGCAAGTCAGCCAAGACTCTGTTGCCAAGGGTCACGCCGTCTCGGCTTAACGGTTTGTCCGGTGGTAATGATAAGGTGGGTTGTCTTAGTATAACCCACCATTTTTAATATTAAATGATAAGTGAGTTCGCTAACTGATGATGGCTAAAGATAGCACTGACATGACCTACACACAGGTAGAGCAAGACACTGCTTCAACATCTGCAGTACCGCTAGCTCGCAGCCATCCTACGCAAAAACATCACTATACCCTAAAAGACGCTCTAGAGCACGCTCCGAATCTNACACCGTCTGAGAATAAGCGTGCAAAGCCGGTTGCTATCGACAACCAGCCAGCGAGTCTTGCGGTAGAGGCGGCGGTCGCTATCGTTATCAACGGCATTCATTATGCAGTGTTGATGGCGAGCCCCAATCAGCTTGAATATTTGGCGCTTGGGTTTTTGTATAGCGAGGGGCTGATTGAGCAAAGTCGTGATTTGCTCGATTGGGAAGTGACGCACCTAAGCGATGACGCTAAGTTGACGGCTTTTAACCAAGATGCTGTGGGAGTCGATGATGCTGATAACTCTACTGACCACTCTAGTTTTGCGCACTTATTAGATTACGATACCTATCTGGTCGAGCTGGTACTGAGCCAGCGTTGTCATCAGCGCATTCAAGCGCAAAAGCGGCAGCTAGCAGGGCGTACAGGCTGCGGTATGTGCGGTATCACAGGATTGAGTCAAGCTTTGCCGGATCTTAGTGATTATGCCAATAACAGCACNCAGTTAACTGCCAAACCTCGTTTAGAGTATCTACTAAATATTAGAGCGCAAATCGATGCTACGCAGCACACCCATCAGCTNACAGGGGCGGTACATGCGGCGGCGACTTTATACAAAGATAAGTTATATCTGTTCGAAGATGTGGGTCGGCACAATGCATTAGATAAATTGATCGGTTGGCAATTACGACAAAAGGCAGAGGTTGATTGCGTGGTGATGACCTCACGCTTATCGATTGAGCTGGTACAAAAAGCCATAAGGATGCAGCTGCCTTGGCTAGTGGGGATGTCCGCGCCGACTAGTACCGCAGTGCGAGTGGCTGAACGTTATGGCTTAGGGCTTGCAGGGTTTTTGCGTGCTGACAGAGTGACTTATTATTCAAGATATTAGAGCTATGTGAGATTGTTTTTTTTAAAAGCTATTTTTATTAAAGATTTCTTTGTTTTGGCAGTTAACGACTATAATGACGCGTATACATATTTATAAGTGAGTACCCATCTTATGATTACCTTAGAAGCGCTGCAACAAGCGATCACTGAGCGTATTGAGCGCTATAATCAAACGGACTTTCCTGTAACCAAACGCAGGGTACAAAAGATCGATTTGCTTAAGTGCCAAAATCATATCTTGGCGGAGGATATTAGCTCGCCATTCAATATACCCAGACAAAACGTCTCTGCGATGGATGGCTACAGTATCGCAGCGGGTAGCGCGCTCGATGCAGACACTAGTATCGAAATCGTGGGCGAATCGCAAGCGGGAAGTCCTTATACGGGTAAGCTCACTGCGGGACAAGGGGTTCGTATCTTTACCGGTGCTGTGGTGCCAGACGATGGCGATACGGTCATCATGCAAGAGAATACCAACTTTGCTGAGATACGCGAATCCATCGATAAGTCTCAGCCTTATCATATAACGCTGACGCAAGCCGCGAAAGCCGATGATAATATTCGTAAGCAAGGCGAGGAGGTTGCAGAGGGCGAGGTAGTCTTACAAAAAGGCAAGCGTCTTAATCCTGCCGACATTAGCTTACTAGCCAATCTTGGAGTAGCAAAAGTCAAAGTTTATCAGCCGTTAAAGGTAGGCGTCATGGCGACAGGCGATGAGCTAGTCGCTGTCGGTCAGCCGCTACAGAGCCTAGCGCAAATCTATAACTCTAACACCCCAACGCTGAAAACACTCTTGGCAGGATTGCCAGTAACTATCGAAGACTACGGTATTATTCCTGATAATTTAGAGCAGACGATCGCGACTGTCACTACCGCTATGAGAGAATGCGATGTGCTCCTCTCTAGCGCAGGCGTGTCGGTCGGTGACTATGATTTTTTGACGACGGTTATCGAGCAATTAGGCAAAATCAATCACTATAAAGTCGCGATGAAACCGGGCAAGCCTTTTGTCTTTGGTGAGCTATTAGGCGATAGCGATAATAAGCTTGCCAAGCCTGTCTTGTTTTTTGGGCTACCGGGTAACCCCTTATCTACTCTGGTAGGTACGCTACAGCTAGTAATACCGTCTTTGTGGCGGTTATCTAGCGTCAGTGCCGATGATATGCCNATGGTAAGGACAGTACAGGCGACACTAGACAATGACGTGCGTAAGTCAGCTGGACGCAAAGACTTTCAGCGCGGCGTATTAGCGCGAAACAGTGATGGCAGTTTTACCGTAAAAGCCTTTAGCAAACAGCAATCGCACCGTATCAAGCAGTTAAGCCAAGCCAATTGTTTGATTGTTTTGGCAAAAGATAGCGGCAACTTAGCGGCAGGTGAGAGCGTAACCGTGCAGCCATTCCCGTGGTCATCAAACATATGAGATTAGCCGGAGTGGTCATTTTAGCAGGCGGCAACTCTAAGCGTATGGGTACGCCCAAAGCCAAGCTCAAGCTGCCCGGTGGTGAGACGTTACTGAACTATCATGTCAGACATGCGACGCCGCTAAACGTGCCGATTATGATTGCTGATAATGAGCATGGGTTTAAGGTAGATGAAGCGTTAGCGGCTCGCTCCGAAGCGCCTATTTTTCATATCAAGGACTATGGTCAAAATGATAAAAAAGCAGATAATAGCAAGACTGATGATAAGTACAAAAACACAGGCGGGGCTTTAGCCGCCATTGAATCAGCGCTGCAAACGTCCATTTCATTCGTTAAGGATACTAGTTCTAAAAATAGCCTGACTGATTACTTACTGGTTATCAGCTGTGATAGCTTAATTAAAGCCACCGAGCTTTGGCAACAGCTAAGCGCTGCTACCAACCGCAGCCTACACGCTAGAGCAGTCGTTTGCCTAAGCGATGATAGCCATTTATATCCGTTATTAGGCTTGTATCAACTCGCTATCGAGCCTGAACTGCGCGCTTATCTCGATAGCGGTCAACGCCGTGTCATGCGTTTTATAGAGCCGATTTGCCAAAAAGTCGCTTTTGATCCGCAGTGGCAGTATTTAACGAATTTTAATACGCCTGAGGACTTTGTCAAAGCATGTCAGGCTCTATCTTAGAATATTTGATACAGTATAAAATAAACCTTATGAGCATTATGTATGACTACCCTTAAATACATCGCCCATTATCCTGAGTCTATTCAAACACAAGTGGCCAAGCTTATCAGTCGTGGTCAGCTTGGCGAGTACCTGAATAATAAATATCCAAACGTGCACCAAATTCAAAGCGACAAAGCGCTGTATCAATATATCAATGAGATAAAAAACGACTACATGCGTAAAAGCGCTCCGTTATCGCAAGTGAAGTACGACAGTAAGCTTAGCACGCTAAAACAAGCGCTAGGCATGCATACTTATCAGTCGCGAGTGCAGGGCAGTAAGCTCAAGTCGCACAACAGCATCACCGTAGCGAGTGTCTTTAAAGAAGCGCCGCTCGAATTTCTGCGGATGATAGTGGTTCATGAGCTGGCACACTTTAAAGAAAAAGATCATAGTAAAGCGTTTTATCAGCTGTGCCATCATATGCAGCCAGACTATCATCAAGTTGAGCTAGATACGCGGCTGTGGCTGCACTTACGCGAGTTGTCCTGATTAGATGGTATAGTAATAGTCATTTGATATTCATATAAAAAAGCCTGCGTAGTAGCAGGCTTTTTTGTGACGCGGACTCTATAGTCTAACCTACGAATTTAGCAGCACATCACCATGCTCATCGCGCAAGTCAGTTTTTACCATCTTGCCTGCGCCATTTAACACGATGTTATCGACAAAAACGACTTTGTCAGGAATTTGCCAACTGGCAACTTTGTCTTGATAAAACTCCAATATCTGTGCCTCGGTTACCTCTGAGCCATCCTCTTTTACCACTATCAATACCGGACGCTCNCNCCACTGTTCATGCTTTGCGGCAATAGCGGCGGCCATTTTTACCTCAGGATGACCGGCGGCGATGTTTTCAAGCTCCACTGAGGATATCCANTCACCGCCTGACTTGATCAGATCCTTGGATCGGTCACGAATATTCATATAGCCATCAGCGTCGATGGTAGCGATATCACCCGTATCAAACCAGCCATCGTCAGTGATAGCGTCTGGTCTATGAGTGAAGTAGTCATCGATGATCCAGTGTCCGCGAATCTGCAAGCGACCTTGCGACTCGCCATCCTCAGCAACTCTTTGCTCTGGGTTTTCAGTATCCATCAAGCGCAGCTCAACCCCATAAGGCGGACGCCCTTGTGATTTGCGCAGCTCGTTGATCTCCTCTTTACTCAAAGATTTGTGCTTGGCTTTGATCTGATTCATAGTACCAAGCGGGCTGGTCTCGGTCATGCCCCAACCATGTATCGCATCACAGTTGAAGTCTTCACGGAAAGTCTTGATCACGGAGGGCGGACAAGCAGCGCCGCCAACGATAGTCCGCGTCATGCTCTCAAGTTTGCTACCATTCTTTTTCGCCGCGTTCAATAAGCCCTGCCAAATGGTCGGCACGCCTAGCGCAATAGTCACCTTATAATCATCAATCACTGAGACCAGGCTGTCACCATCGAGGTTGGGTCCTGGCAAGATCAAAGAGCAGCCGACGATCGCCGCGGCGTATGGCGTGCCCCAAGCGTTGACATGGAACATCGGTACAACGGGCAGTAGCACATCTTGCGCGGATAGCGATGAGACATCCGGCATACACAGTGCGATAGCGTGTAGCACTGAGGAGCGATGGGAGTAGAGTATGCCTTTAGGATTACCCGTAGTGCCTGAAGTGTAGCATAGCGAGCTAGCAGTGGTTTCATCAAGCTCTGGCCAGTCGAATTCAGACTCTTGCTCATTGATGAGTTCATCGAAGAATAGCGCATCTGGGAAGTGCTCTAGCACTGCCTCGTTGCGCTCGCCCAACAAGATAAAATGCTTGATGCCTTTGATATGATCTTTGATAGCGGCAATGAGCGGCAAAAAAGTGATATCAAAGAATAGCACCTGATCGTCAGCGTCGTTAACGATGTAAGCGAGCTGCTCGGGGAAGAGACGCGGGTTGATAGTGTGGCAGATCATACCGCTGCCGGAGATGGCGTACCAAGCCTCTAAGTGGCGGCGGTTGTTCCAGGCCAGAGTCGCGATGCGATCTGAGGACTTAAGACCTAGCGTTTGTAGGGCATTAGCCAGCCGCTTTGAGTTGTCTGAGATGCTCGCCCAATCGCTTTGGGTCATCGTGCCATCGACTTCTTTTGAGTAGACGGCAGTATCGCCATGATAGCGAGCAGCATGCTCAATTAAGCTACTGATCAGTAGCGGTTGATGCATCATTTTTCCTAACATTTGCATATCCTTATCATCGTTAGTAGTACATATCCGTCAGTACCGTTGCTATAGTCGAACCACTATTAAAGTGTTACAGCGTTAGACTCGTTTAGCCTACTACTGTAGTACTTGCACTCGTCTGCCTTGTACCACTTTTAATATTGATTGACCATATGACGTCTTACTTAGTATACGTCACTCTCACCATTTTAAAAATATTTTATGATAATTGGCAGTTCTTTATTATATGTAGCTTATTTACTCTTCAAACTCAGCCAACATCGACGTGATGCGCTCGTCCTTTTGACACCACAGCTGCTCAACCCACGCAAACACCTGCTCTTTAGTAGCAGAGTCGTTCTCATAACCGCCATCTTGTAGACTTGCAAATAGCTCGTCAGGGATTTCGATATGCCGGACATCGACTCCCANGCGCTTGATTTTCCCTTGCCAAAGCTCACCATAAGTAGGCACGCCATCAGGGTAGACGATGGTCATATCTAAGATACCATCGATCTCATCGCCCAAAGCATTGATCGCTAGCGCCAGACCTCCGGCTCTTGGTTTAAGCAAATGCGTGTAAGGTGATTGCTGAGTATCACGCTTTTTTGGGGTGAAGCGCGTACCTTCTAAATAGTTGAGCAAAGTAAAAGGCTTATCTTTTAATAGCGCGCAAGCACGTTTAGCCTCAATGATATCTTTACCTGCCAGTGCTGGGTTTTTGGTCACGGCTTGCTTAGAGTGGCGACGCATCATCGGGAAATCTAAAAAGTAGAAGGTCTGACCGACGATAGGGATATATATCAGCTCAAACTTAGTAAAAAACCGCGTCAAAGGCAGACGATCGCGACTAATGTATTGCACAATGCTGGTATCGACCCA
>FUFK010062239.1_pt1 | contig 13476 bp, 8 predicted proteins | sample 1021851 | NCBI WGS metagenome assembly FUFK01 (sample SAMEA51879418, study PRJEB19060) | metagenome | reverse complement strand
GCAGCTACTATTAAGCTATCTGCTTCTTAATTTCAATTTATAGGGTATCTTATTATTAGATACCCTTTTTTTTATACCCATGTATCATTCATCAAAGAAAAAAAAGAAAAAGAAAAAAGGTGGGAGGGATTCACTTAAAATAAAAAAGTACTAAACAATGACTGTAGCTGCAACCACTGAACTTGAAGCTGTCAATATAATGATGGCTGCTATCGGAGAATCTCCTATTAACGCCCTTACCGATCCTCTTCCTGTTGATGCTCGATTAGCACAACAAACTCTTGCAGAGATTAATAAAAAAGTTCAAATGGAAGGTTGGTCTTTTAATACTGAAATAGATGTTACCTTGTCAAGAGATGGATCTAAACATATTAATCTTGCAAACAGTATTTTAAGAGTTGATCCTAATATTCATCAGCACCCTACAATTGACGCAATACAACGAACATTAAAGTTATATGACAGATTAAATAATAGATATGAATTTGATGAAGATCTTATTTGCACTGTTGTTTACTTTAGAGCTTTTACAGAAATACCAGAACCTGCTAGGTATTATATAACAATCAAAGCTGCAAGAGTTTTTGTTGATCGTTTAGTAGGAGATCAAGGCTTAAGAACTTATACAGAACAAGATGAAATAAGAGCTAGAGCTATACTGATGGAAACAGACTTAGCAAATGGAGATCATAACCTTCTTAGAGGAGATCCATCATTAACAAGTGTCTTTAGTACTTACTCACCTGCAAACGCATTAATTAGATAGTTATGGCAATTGTATCCAGGTCAATACCAACTCTACTAAGAGGCATCTCACAGGCTTCTGACAGTACAAAACAAGCTGATCATGCTGATATACAAGACAATGCTGATAGCAATCCTGTTACAGGTCTTACAAAGCGTTCTGGAATACAATATGTCACTAATCTAAGTTCTTCTACTTTAGGTAATGTTCATATACAAACTATTAATAGAGATCTCAATGAAAGGTATGTAGCGATATTTAGTAATGGTGATGTAAAAGTATATGAACTTGATGGCACAGAAAAAAAAGTAAATAAACCTGATGGAACAACATATCTAAACACTTCTGATCCTAGAAGTGTAATAAAAACTATAACTGTTGCTGATTTTACCTTTGTTGTTAATACAAGTATTACAACAGCAATGGATAGTGCTTTGAGTGAAGCCTCTTCAAACATCACACAAGCTATTGTTTTTATAAATCAAGTCACTGCAACTACTAAATATGACTTAACTGTAAATGGCGTTACTGTCTCAGATGACACTTCTGGTAATTCATCATTATTCACTTCACATGTCGCTGCAGATTTAAAAACAGCATTAGAAGCTAATTCTGGTATCAATAGTTCTTTTACTATTGTAAGAAATGGTTCTGTTCTTCATATTAAAAGAGATGATGGCGGTGACTTTTCTATAGATGGTAGTGACTCTCAAGGTAATACTCATATGACAGTAGTTAAAAATAGTGTTCAAAGATTTACTGACCTTCCAACAGTCTCACCTAATGGTTATATTGTAGAAGTTAAGGGAGATGAGACTACTGATTTTGACAATTACTACGTTAAGTTCGTTACTAATAATGGTGGTGATTTTGAAGAAGGACAGTGGGAGGAATGTGTACAACCAGGTATAGAGTTTAAATATAATTACAGCACAATGCCCCATGTGTTACTAAGACAGGCAGATGGTAATTTTAGGTTTGCTAGGGTTGATGGTGATAGCTATATAGCCTTATTAAAAACAGGAACTTATGTTCAGTCAGGTACGACTGTGACTGTAACTTCTAATAATTATGGTTTTGGAACTTTACAAAATCTAACTTTTGATTTTCAAACTGGTGATGCTGTAGATGGCACTTTTCCTATTACAAGAGTTGATGCAAATAGTTTTACATTTACAGCAGCAAGTACATTACCTTCGGGATCAACAGCAAGTGGAAATGTTATTTTCAATCATAATGGAACAATTAATGGATCTTATAGTCAATCATTAAATACAGGAACTATCACTTCACATAGTCATGGTTTTAGTACAGGTGACAAAGTAACTTTAAATTTTACTCCGTCTACCAGTGATACTTTTAATAGGATGTTTGATGGTGAATACACAATCACAGTAGTAAATACAGATTCATTTACAGTAGATAGAACTGAAAACACAAGTAATGGAATTGCTAATGGGTACTCTGCTACTGGTACATACACATATACTATTACTAGCGATCAATATACTTTACCTAAATGGGGAGAACGCACTGTAGGTGATTTAGATTCTGCTCCTAACCCTTCTTTTATTGGTAGTAAAATTAATAACGTATTTTTCTTTAGAAACAGGCTTGGATTTTTGGCTGATGATAATGTTATTTTATCAAGAGCAGCAGAGTTTTTTAACTTCTTTCCAGAAACAGTTTTATCTGTAATTGATAGTGAACCTATAGACGTAGCAGCTTCACATGGGAAGGTATCTATTCTTAGAAGTGCTGTAACTATTGAACAAGAACTAATTTTATTTTCTGATCAAACGCAATTTGTTCTTACTTCTTCAACAGACAACTTTACACCTAGATCAGCTAACGTAGTAGTCGTAACTGAATTTGAATCTGATGATGATGCACAACCTATAGGTTCTGGTAGTAGTATTTATTATTTATCTAAAAGAGGATCTTTTGCTAACGTAAGAGAGTATATATATCAAAGAGATCTTGTTATAAGAGAGTCAAGTAATATTACCGTTCACGTTCCAAGATTAATACCAAGTAATTTATTTAAGTTTGCAGTCTCTACAAGTGCAGATGTTTTAGTCTGTCTTGGTACAGATGAACCTAATAAGTTATACATAAACAGGTGGTTATATGGTCAGCAATATCAAAAGATATTAAACAGTTGGTCTACTTTCACTATAAATGCAAACAGATCTATTAAAAATGTTGATTTTATTGGTAGTGATTTGTTTTTAGTTATAGAAGAAGCAAATGGCACAACATTAGAAAAGATACCTTTTGAAAATAATTTTACCGAACCAAATGCAACCTTTGAATATCATCTAGATCATAAGGTTACAGAAGCAACTACAGGGGTATCTGTTGCATATAATGCTTCTACTGATATTTCTACCTTTACTGTTCCTTATAGATTAAGAGCAAGTATGAATATTATTGGTAGGTTTTTAGCTAGTGGAGAGACAAGTACTTTTATAAACGCACAAGGAACATCAACTACGTTAAAACCAGGACAAATTGTATCAACAACAAACACTACAGATGGTTCAACTTCTACAATTACAGCAACAGGAGATTATACAAATAGTAAATTTATTATTGGTGAACCTTACGAAATGCACTATAGGTTTAGTCAACAACGACTAACAGAAAGTCAAGGTAGCAGAAGTTCTGGTGAAATTATTAGTGGTCGTTTACAACTACATCATTTTTATATTAAATTTGAAGATACAGGATTTTTTAAAGTAGAAGTTACACCAGATTTTAGAGATACTTCTACTTATAATTTTACTGGTATATTATTAGGTTCAGGTAATAGCACTATTGGAACGGTAAATCTTGAGTCAGGATCATTTAAAGTACCTATAATGAGCAAAGCAGATAGAGTTAATATTGATATAAAGAATAATACATTTCTTCCTTCAACATTGGCTAGTGCAGAATATGAGGCTATGTTCCATATGAGGAGTAGACGTATTTAATGGGTCATTTAAGAAAAGCAAATCTAAAAGATCTTAAGCATGTTGCAAAACACATGAGAGAGATGGATAAGCTGGAAGCCTTTTATCAATCAGGACAAGAACCGAAACAAGCTCTTCAATTATCTTATATATGCAGCAGTATAAACATGGCAATAGCTGATGATAATGATGCTCCTATAGGTCTTTGTGGAGTGGTACAAGGTGGTGTTATATGGATGGTTGCTACTGATGAATTGTTTAATAATAAAAAATATAAAATACAACTAATAAGAAAAGGTCGAAAATGGGTTGATAGCCTATTGAAATCTTACAAAATCCTATATAATTTTGTATATGCAGAGAATGATTCTGCTATCAAATGGTTAAAGTCTCTTGGGTTTACTTTTATCCAATATCACGAACACTACGGTATGCAGGGTAAACCATTCTACGAATTTCTGAGGATCGCATAGATGTGTGTATTAGGACTATCGACTCTTGGCAGTGCTATTACAGGAGGTGCTTTAACTGGTTCTACAGCAGGTTTGTTTGCAGCATCTTTAGGTCTTAACGCTGCTACAGCCCTTGCACAAAGATCAGCAGCACAGGCAGCAGCAGAACAGACATATCAATCTTCATTAATAGCAAACAGATCAGCAGAACAAGCTTTTGCTGCACAGCAGGAAGCATTAGCAGCACAGTTAAAAGAATCAAGGGCATCAAAGGCACAAGAAAAACAAGCAGCAACTATCAGAGGATTACAAGCAAAAGGAGCTGTAAAAGCATCAGGCAGGGCAGGTCTTACTATTGATTTATTATTACAAGATCAGGAACGACAAACAGCAAACTTTAGAGAATCTATAAACCAGGCACTTGAATCAGCAAGCAGACAATACACTAGAAATGTAGATGGATTGACAGCACAGAGAGATGATAGACGTAATCAACTAACAAGTAATATAAATCAAGCCTACAACCAGATCCCTTCACTAGGGTCGGTACTACTTAATGTAGCTACTCAAGGACTTGGTACTTACGCACAACTAACAGCATGACTTCAAGTTTTCAAAGTACAGCTTTTCAATCATCTGCAAGCCCTGTAGATACTTTTGTACGACCCCCTAGTGTTCAACCTAAAACAGGTGCAGAAGAACTTGCTAGTGTTTTGGCAACTGTAAATCCTGCTCTTCAAAAATTTATTGGAGTCAAATTAAATGAAGCTGTAGATCAAGAGAAATTAAAAGGTGCAGAGATAGCGTTACAAGAAGCAAAGTCTGAGTTGAGAAATGTTGTTTCAGGAGTAAGAAAACAAGATGGTGATGAAGCTGCTAGACAATTAATAGGTAGTAGTATTTTTGCACAAGCTGCTTATGAAAAAACAAAAGCAAAACTACTCGGTAATAGTGCGTCAAGAAATATAAAAAGTCTTTATGAAACATATAAAGTTCAACAAACACAATCTGACGGAACTGTTATTAATCTGCCAATCTATCATTTTGGCTTTGAAACTCCTGAATATAAAGAATTTTTGGAAAAAGCGTCAACAATAGATACAGATAGCTTACAAGGTATAAGACCTAACTATGTCACTGAACATTATTTAACTAAACAAGCTGTTGCTTTAGAGGAAATATCTACTACACACTTAAAACAACACAATCAATTTCGATTTGAAAGAACAAAAAAACAAGCCTTACCAACAGTATTTGGTGCTTTAAAAGATTATTTAGAAGGAAATACCGAATTTGCTCTATCTGAAGTTAATGAGTACATAGAAGAAAATGTAATTCTTGGTTTGCCATCTGACAAACAAACTAAATTTTTTGAAACCTTATTAGATGTTGGTGAAAGTGCCATTACAAGAAACTATGCAATAACTGGTAAAACTTCTGATATTGATACAGCTATAGAATACATAGGTAATTTGAATTATGGACCAGGTGGAACTTCAAAGTTAAGAAATCATCCGCAATTTGAAACTAAGTTTTTAAAGTTAAAAGAAAATTTAAACGAGCAGAAAGATAAAGATTTAAAAAGACAATTAGAAAAAATAAAAGCAGCAGAAGATAATACTATAGAAAGAATAATTGAAAAATATCCTGACAACCCTGAAGCAGCAGAGTCTTTGCTAAATGCTTTTCCTTTTAGAAAGCAAAAAATATTAGAAACTATAGAGATATTTGAAACTGATAGGTCATCACGTTATAGAGAATTACAATTAGATGTTGGTGCAGGTTTGTATTCAAGTAGACCTGACGAAGCTCAAGAAGAACTAAGGCAAATTTATGAGAGTCATGGTGGATCTGCCACAGAAGAAGATGACACGAATTATAGGCAAACATTGGCCATCATACAAAATTATAAAAAAGCTCAAACAGTAAACTTTACATCAAGAACTACTAAAACAATGTCTGCTGGAAATCGTAGAGCAGGTGCAAAAGTTGATGCAAATGGATTTTTTGTTTATCCAGAAAAACTAGAAGAAAGAGCTTCTGCTGTTGAAGAGTTAAATCTTCAATTTAGTAGAGATGTTACAGATCAAATAGACAATGCAATAGGTTTATCAAACATTGAAAAAGAACGACTATATAGAGAATTAGAAGACACTTATTATAGAGAAATAGACATTTTAGTAGCAGGTGGACAAGAAGAATTTGAAAGATTACAAGAGATACAAGCTTTAGCAGATGATTCAGGTTTTAGCACAGAACAAGCAGAGTTGTTTTTAAGTGGCGAAGGTATTGAAACAACTTTTGAACCGACTACTTCTAATGTAGAACAAACAAAAAATGAGAACATAAATGAACCTAGTGGTACAAATAGAAGTTTTTTTGATTTCTTTAGAAAAACTAATCAATCAAGTAATTTTCTTGACAACATTGGTGATATCGCAAATCAAATCATTTCTCCCCCTTTATCAGCAGAGCCTTTAACAGATCAAGCTTTTCCTGATTTCGGAGGATTAGCAGAATTAGTAAGAGGAGGAGAATCTTTAGGTAGTGGTCTGTATAACGCATATAACGGTGGTACAACTGACTCCGCAGGGGAAATGGATATAACAAGCAAGACAATAGCAGAGATGGAACAAATGCAAGCTAATGATGAAGTGTTTGCTGTAGGTGCTTATCAATTTACTCCTGGTGTTTTAAGGGAAGCAAGGATTTATTCTGGCATTGATAAAGATACTGTTATGACTCCAGCAGTACAAGATAGACTTTTTTGGGGTATGTTGTTAAGTGGTAGGAAACGACCAGCATTATCCGCTTACTTACTTGGACAAAGTGATGACTTGCAAGCAGCACATGAAGATTTAGCTTTAGAGTTTGCTGCAATACAAGGACCAGATGGTAAAGGAATGTATGATAATGACAAGGCTGGAAACTATGCCACAATAGATGCAATGACAGTTAAACAAACTTTAATTAACGCTCGTAACCTTTTAATGAATAGGTAGTATGACTGATTCAAATTTAATCAAAGAAAATGAGAATACAGTACCAGAAGGTGCTTTTGGGATAGGATCTAAAAAGACTGACGACTTTACAAAAAACGAAAAACTAAGAAATACTGGCATAAAAGACGTTCCAAAAATGATTTTAAGTGGTCTTAAAAATCAAACAGGAGCTACTGTTCTTCCACAGCAAATTACTGATAAAACTATTAAAAAGGCTATTATTGATGGTAAAGATGTTGAAACGGCAGCTAAAATTGGAATTGGTGCTGCAACTGGTGTACCTGCATTTATTAATGGAGTAGCTGATACAGGTAAGGGAATTTATGATTATGTACAAGGTAAGCCATATACTGAAACATCTATATTTGATTTAAGTGAAGTTGACGAACAATATGGTGGGGATCTTGCTTATGAATTACCAAAAGTATTTGTACAATTTTTAATACCTTTTGGTGCTATAGGTAAAAGTTCAAAAACTCTTGGTCTTACAAACAATTTAGTTAAAAGTAAAAAAGCTAAAATAACTTTTGATGCTTTAAAAAATCCAATACAAGCTGGTCTTGCTGAAACAATAGCTTTTAGACCAACAGAAGCTAATTTTTATAATTTATTTGATCCTTTAATTGCAAAATTTCCTAGTTTAAGTAATCCAATTTATGAGTATCTGCGTGCGAATACAGAATCAGAAGATATTAATTTTTTTGGTAGTAAAATTAGTCAGTTTTTAGCAGGTGTTTTAAATCCTATTGATATAGCATTAACAGGAAGAGACATTTCCAAAGGTGTAAAAGGCATAAAAAAATCTGATCAAATCATTAACAATGTAAAAAGTCAGTTAGATGCAGTAAAAAGCGATAAACAGTTAAATGAAAAAATTATAAATGAATTAAATAAAAGAGATAGTATTGAAGTAGAAAAGATATTACCTGGCAACGCTGACGACATAAATGTTACAAAAATAAAAAAATTAGAAAATAAAATTCTTAAAAAGAAAGGAAAGAAAAAAAGAAGACAAAATCAAGTTGGTGGTGATCCTAACATCACTCCTAATCAAATTAATCCAGAACAAATTGCTACATCACAAAATAATGCAGAAGCTGTTTTTGCAAGAGCAAGAGCAATAAAACAAACAGGTGCTTACTCTGCTGTTAAAAGTCGAAAAGACACTATAGAAGGTGGGATTAGATTACTTGCAAACACACCTAAACTTAAAGAATACGCAGAAGCCTATGCTGCTATGTATAACGAAGTTCCTACTGATGAATTGACATACGCTTTAGCAGAAAAGATTACATATACTACTCAACAGATGGCTGAGGTAAATCAAAAGCTTATTAATTCAATACAAGTAACAAAAGATTTTAATGTAATTGAACAAGATATAAATTCATTGCTCACTACTTTTGATGAATTAGATGATTGGTTACGACTTGGAATACCTTTAAGAACTGAACCCGCAAGAGCTATGAGTGCAATGCAAATTCCAACAACAGGTTTAAGCCCTCAACAATTAGCAGAATTATCACCTGCTGAAAGATTTAAAATGAGTAGATTAAATCAACCAGACATAACTTTTTCTTCTGCTGATGATTTGCAGTTAAGAGGTGAAGAGTTTAAAAGAAAATTATTAGATTCTTTTGAAGAAGCTAAATCAACAGGTGATTTTACAGAACTAAATAAATTAACAAATACTATTAAAAGAACAGAAGGTAAAGTTGAGAAATTACAGAATCTTTATAAAACTGGTGCATTTCATAGGATTTTAGAAAAAGTAGACCCATTTATGAGAGTCTTTAATGAAATTAGAATCAATGCTATGCTGTCTGCTCCTGGCACTCAAGAAATAAATCTTATTTCAGGATTAGCAGAATCAATGCAAAGTGCTTTTGAATTAGGTTTAGGTGCAACAAGCAAAACAGAGCGTGATGCTGCTATGCAATATATTATTGGCTTGGGAAGTGATTTTAATTTTTCTCTTAAAGCTTGGAAGCAATCATGGGATTTGGAAGATAATTTTATGAATCCAGGATCTATAAAAACTGATTATGCAGATAGATTTGCTGTATCAATGGCGGGAGATTCCTTAACAGCTAAATGGGTAAATAGATTAGGAAAAAATGTTGTAAGAATATCAAGTCGTTTGATGACTGCTAATGATGCACTTATTCAAAGTAGAAATATTATTGGATCATCTCATTACTTAGCATATATGGAAGCCAGTAAAAAAGGTTTAAAAGGTCAAGCTAAAACAGATTTTATCAAAGAAAGTATAGATAAAATTATACAAACCTTTTCTACAGGTAGTACAAAAAGTCTTACCCGAACTCAATCAAGAATTTTAAANAGTGCAAAACAATTTGGTAGAAGATCTACATACACAGAAGATATTAGAACTGATGGTATTTTGATAGGTAAAACAGCACAAGCTTTAAATCAATTTGCTAATCAAGTTCCTATAGCACGAACATTCATGTCTTTTGTAAGAACTCCAAACAATATTTTTAAAAGACAACTAAGAAGAACTCCATTATTAAATAATGCTTTAGCTGAAGTTGCTAATGATTTAAACAGTTTAGATCCAATAGTGAGACAGCAAACTAGAGGTCAACTCAGGTTTAGTAAAGGTGCAGCAGCAGTTTTCTTGGGATTAGCGTACAACAAATTTAATGAAGATGCAGATGTTCATTTGACAGGAAGTGGACCAAATTTATTCAATGCAGATAGTAGAAATGAATTTAAAAATAAATGGAATAACGGATGGCGACCATATAGCATTGGATATGCAAAGAAAGATGCAGACGGTAATTATATTTATGGAGAGGATGGAAAAAAAATTTTTGACTATTATTCACATCAAAGGTTTGATCCTTTATCTGGTTGGATTGGTTTNATGACTGATTTTTCAAGAATNAGCGGNAGTTTAACTCAANGCGAAACAGATGATTTTNTTTCACGATATTTATATGCTTTTACTCGTAATATNTTTGATCGTTCTTANNTATCTGATCTAAGAGATTTTGCAATATTTTCAAGCGATCCATCAAAAGGTCGTAGTTTTTTTAGTGATATAGCAACTGGTTTAGTGCCGAATATTGTTGTGCAAGGTAACAGATTACCTGGAGATATTCTTGATATGATGGGAATACCAAAAAAAGAAACAGAAGCATTTGACGTAAGAAGAGATACTAAAGTTCGAGCAGGTGATGAATTATTTGGAATTAAAGCTGCTGATAATGAAATAATAAAAGAACTTAGAGAGTTATTAAATAANNTNTCTGAAAAAGTGCCAGGATATAGTATGAATTTACCTCCTGTAGAACAACATATTACTGGAGATTTTATAACATTTCCAGAAAAAGTTGGTCCTGATCTTATAAGTTGGATGGCAAAAAGTGAAACAAAAAATCATCCTGTACTAACAGCTTTAGCTACACTTGGTACAACTTTAAGAGAACCTTCAGATAAGATTTTAGGAAATATGGATTCATCAAATATTGAGCCATATTCTTTAGATACTAATCAATATGCAAAACTAAAAAACAAAATCAACTCTCTTACAATTAACAATGGATATGGTAATTTAACATTAGATGAAACTCTACAGAAATATATGACTACAACACATTTTAAGACAAATTATAATATTGTTAAAAAAAATGGTAGAGAAGCTTCGGAAACAGCAATTAGTAGAATTATGAATGGGATTCCTGGTCAAAAGGGAATAATTGGTCTTGGGATGAGAGGTATTAATAATCAATTTATTGAAAGAGGAGAAGACGAATGGATTAGAGAACAAGGTGTTGACCTTAGAGAAAAACAAGTTGAAATAAAAAAAGAAAATGATTTAAAATATAGAGAAGAATATCAGAAATCTTTAAGTGAATCTGATTTTTCTCTCTAAGTAACACTGACTAATCATGGCTACTAACACTGCTGCATCTTTTACAAACCACACAGGAAATGGCAGCACTGGCCCTTTTGCTATATCTTTTTCTTACCTTTCAAAATCAGATGTACAGGTTACTGTTGATAATACTCCGAAAGATATAAACACGCATTATACATTTACAAGTACAAGTGAAATTACATTTACCACTGGTAATGCACCTGCTAATGGTGCTGCTATTAGATTTCAAAGAAATACTAATATCTCTACTAAAAAAGTAGATTTTCAAGATGGTAGTCTTCTTACAGAAGCAGATCTGGATGCCAATTCTGACCACCTTTTGTTTAGTATGCAAGAATTAGTTGACGGTGGTGCTGGTTTTGCAGTTGATCAAACTAATAAAGTAGATGGATCAATTGTGTATTATGACCAAAACTCTGCTAAATTTAAGGCAGATGCAACTACTACTAAACTCACACTCGTTAATGGAGGAAACTTTTAGGTCATGGCTAACACTATAAGAATTAAAAAAAGGGCTGCGACTGGAGATGTTGGAGCACCTACAACTTTGGCTCCATCAGAAATAGCTTTTAATGAAAATGCCAGTGATTTAAAACTTTATTATGGTTTAGGTGATGATGGAAACGGTGAAGCGACCTCAGTTATTGTTATTGGCGGTTCTGGAGGATTTTTTAACAAGACAGATACAAGAGCAGTAAATACAGTCTTAGCTGGCCCTGCCTCTGGAAGTAGTGCTGTTGCACCTACATTTAGAAGTTTAGTAGCTGCTGATATTCCTTCTATTGCACATACAAAAATATCTGACTTCGATGCAGGTGTTCAGACAAATAGAGTAGACGAATTAGCTGCTGCAACCAATCCAGTGACAGGAGTTACACCTACTGCTGCTGCTCATTTTGCGACGAAGGGATATGTTGATAATGTAAGTCAAGGATTAGATGTTAAAGACAGTGTCAAGGTTGCTACTACTGGAAACATTACACTTTCTGGAACGCAAACTATTGATAATATTGCTGTTTCTGCTGATGAAAGAGTTTTGGTTAAGAACCAAACTACAGCAAGCCAGAACGGAATATATCTTTGTAAAGCAAGTTCATGGGTAAGGGCTGATGATTTTGCTGCTAATGCTACCGTTGCTGGTGCGTTTTGTTTTGTTGAAAAGGGAGATACCAATGCTGATTCTGGTTTTGTAGTTAGTTCAGATACAGGCTCAGATGTAGTTGGTACAAATAATATTGTGTTTACACAGTTTTCTGGAACTGGATCAGGAGTGTCAGCAGGGAATGGGTTATCTAAAAGTGGTTCGGTAATGAGTGTTGATCCAAAAGCTAATGGTGGTCTTGTTATTGAATCTTCTAAATTAGCTGTTGATTTAGGTGCTAGTTCTATCACAGGAACACTAGCAGTTGACGATGGTGGAACGGGAGCTACAAGTGCTTCTAATGCAAGAACAAATTTAGGTTTAGCTATAGGGACAGATGTACAGGCTTATGATGCTGCATTAAATGCTATAGCTGGTCTTGCTACAACAGATGGTGGAATTATTGTTGGTAATGGCACAACTTTTGTTCTTGAAACAGGTAGTACCGCAAGGTCTTCTCTTGGATTAGCAATCGGTAGTAATGTTCAAGCCTACGATGCTGATTTAGATAATTTATCTGGTTGTCAGTCAGGTGCTTCTGCTGCTTTGGCTTTGCTTACTTCAACTGAAGTAGCTATTCTCGATGGAGCAAGTGTAACAACTTCTGAGTTAAATATCATGGATGGAGGAACATCTGCAACATCAACTACACTTGCTACAGGAGATCGTTTTGTTTGTAATGATGCTGGAACAATGAAACAGGTGGCACTTAGCGATTTGGTCACATTTTTGGAAAATGACAGTGCATCAAGTTTTGAAATAAATGGAGGAACTTTTTGATATATGGCTAATGTTATTAAGCTAAAAAGAGGTACAAGCACACCTACAGTCGATACAGGTAATGCAAGTGACATTGTTGATGGTGAAGTTGCAATAGATAAATCTGCTAAGAAATTTTATATAAATGATGGAGGCACTATAAAAGAGATTGGCGGTGGTTTAGCAGACATGGTTGAGGACAGTTCTCCTCAACTTGGAGGAAATCTTGACGTTGCTGGTTACGATATTGTTACGACATCAAATGATAATATTGAGCTTGCCCCAAACGGTACAGGTAAAACAATTTTAAAAGGTAATACAAATCCAGGAACACTTGTTTTCAATTGTGAAAGCAACTCACATGGACAAACAGTAAAAGCACAACCGCACAGTGCTTCTGTTACTAATGTATTAACATTACCAGCAGGGGCAGATCAAGAAATTGTAGGAACAGTCGCAACACAAACTCTTACCAATAAAACAATAAATGTAGATAATAATACTATTTCCAAT
>FUFK010050412.1_pt1 | contig 13476 bp, 12 predicted proteins | sample 1021851 | NCBI WGS metagenome assembly FUFK01 (sample SAMEA51879418, study PRJEB19060) | metagenome | reverse complement strand
ACAAAAAGATAAAAGTGTTTATAATATTCATAAAACAAAATTAAACGGTTCAAGGTTTTATGCTTTTACGGATGGATTGTCTGAAAGTTTAAATGATAAAGGTGAAGAAATAGGGATTGATGGTTCTATTGGCATCATCGAGCAAAATTATAATAAAGATACTATTAAGCAATTAGATAGCATCACTCAATCTGTAATAGGAACGAGTCAAAATAGAAAATTATCTGATGATTTAACTTTAATAAGTATTGGAAAATAAGAGTAATTTCTAAAATTAATTAATTGAAAAAAATAACAGACTTAATATCTTTTCATTTTTATGTTTTTGTATTTCGTAAGATTTAAATTATTTTTGATATCAACAATTCTGTTGATTTCAACATCCGTATTTTCGTCAGAAAAAAATATTACTTATATGCAAATCTTGCAGGATCCAAATAACTTAGATTTAAATTTAAAGTATGCACAACAACAAGGGAAAGTTGGTAACTTTAAACAAACAATCTCAACACTTGAGAGATTGAATATGCTTTATCCAGACAATGTTGAAATAAAATTATATTTGTTATCTGTTTTGGTCCAAGTCGACTCTCCAGAAAAAGCTAACACGATTATTGAGGACATGAAATTAAGAAGAGATCTTTCTGCTGAGGACTTAGAAACTTTACAAGAAATTGANGAAGAGTTAAGAGATCGTGAACCAAGTTTGTGGAATTTGACAGCTGATGTTGGTATTGGTTTAACATTTTCTAATAACGTAAATAGTGTTTCTAAAACAAGATTAAAATATGACACAAATTCAATTACCGCTTTTACGTCTCCTAAACATGACAGAACTGAAGTTGCATCTATAGGTATTGCTGCTACTAGACCTATAGGAGAAGAGTCATCGTTATTATTAAATTTTGCACATACAACATCTAATCAATATCAAGAAGCCGATGATGATTTTCAAAGTTATGGTTTAACAATTGGTTTAGATACCACTCTGGGTAACCAAAGTTTAAGTCCTTATGTCATTATGAGTAAAACTGATGCACAGCATGATGCAGACAGTTTTTCATTGATGTTAGGAGTAGGTGGATTTTTTACAGTTGGGGAAAGACATTCTTTTAGTTATGGTTATTCTTATTCAGACTCTAAAGCAAATGTGAATGCATCAGACGGAACAGCAGATGAGTCTAATGCTATAGGTCATGGTTATACTTTTGGTTACGATCTAATTTTAACTCCAATAATTTCAAGCTCATTAAGTTTAGGTTATAGTGATAGTGATGCAAAAATTGATGCTGGAAATGATTACGAAACTTATGAATTTGGTTTGGGTTTAAATTTTGCATTTCCATGGGCTTATATTGCTTGGAGCGCCTCAACAAGTTTTAATGATTACAAAGTTGCCGATACGTCAGTAGACTCTACAAAGTTAAGATCTGATCATGCAACAACAACAGACATAATGATTACCAAAGCTGTAGGAGATATTTTTCCGATAATTGATCCAAACAGATCGTTGTTTATCAATCTGTCTTATGAAAAAACTTTCTCTGAGGCAAATATTATGAACTATGATTATTTAGCCGATTCCTTTGCATTAAGTTTTTCTAAGGGTTTGAAGCTTAATTAATTAAATTTTTTTAAAATTCCCCTATAAATTGCTTTTTTTGACGTTCAATTTGAGTTTTTAAAGTTTATTTTTTTTATATTTTTGTTAGTTTTACGTTGATGAAAAAATTATTGTCAGTTGTAACAGGTCTAATTTTAATGATCAGCACAAGTGTTTTTGCTGAGGAAAAATTAATCATCGAAAAACAATTAGTTGGAATTGTTGGTGCAATTTCAGGAACTGTTAAAACTGAAACAAGAGAATTAAAAGCTGGTGATAAAATTTATTTAAATGAAACAATTGTTGCTGGCGCAGGATCCGGAACACAAATTTTACTTTTAGATCAATCGACATTTACTATCGGTGAAGACTCTGAAGTTGTAATGGATACTTTTATATTTGATCCTGCAACAAATGATGGGAAAATAGTTGCAAGTGTTAAACAAGGAAGTTTAAAAGTTATCTCAGGTTTAATTAGTAAAAAAAATCCTGATAGTTTAACAGTGGAAGTGCCAGAAGGAACACTTGGATCACGAGGAACAGAATTTCAAACAATTGTATCAAAAGGTAAAACTGATACTTTACTAATAGGTCCAGGAAAAAATAATACTTTAGGAATGAGACCAGGGGCAGTTTTAGTTGGAAACAATTTAGGTTCAACTTTACTTGATAATCCATACAGCATGGCGTCAATGACGAAAGGTAAAGCACCTGGACAAGCAAAAAAAATTACCAAAAATCAGTTAAAGAAATTTAATAAAAAGATGAAAGCTCTAAGAGTTGCTAAGCTCTCACCAGAAGAAAAAAAAGGTAAGAGAAAAGAAATGAAAAAGCAATTAAGAAAAGAACTTAAGTCTATGGGTTTTGAAAAAGAAGAAATTAAATCAATTATTAAAGAAAANATTCAAAAAGATAAAGAGAAGAAAGTAGCTATCAAAAAAGAAAGAGCCGAGAAGAAAAAGGCTAAAAAGAAAAAAGCTAAAGCAGAAAAGAAAAAGAATAAAAAGAAAAAAGCTAAAAAAGTAGATAAGAAAAAAGGNAAAAAGAAAAAAGCTACTAAAAAAGGTTCNAAAAAGAAAAAAGCAGTTAAGAAAAAAGCTACCAAGAAAAAAGCTGTGAAAAAGAAAGCTACTAAAAAGAAAAAAGCAGTGAAGAAAAAACCGGCTAAAAAGAAAAAGAAAGCTGTTAAGAAAAAAGTTAAGAAGAAAAAGAAAGTAGTTAAGAAGAAAAAACCTAAAAAGAAGGTTAAGAGAAAAATAGCTAAGAAAAGAAAGATCGTTAAAAAGAAAAGAGCTGCTAAGAAGAAAAGAGCTAAGAAGAAAAGAAGAAAAAAGAAGTAATTAGCTAGTTCTTAATAAGTTTCATTTACATTGCTTAAATTAGATATAAATTTCACTTTGTGGAAGCTTTTGTACAAAAAAATTTAAATTATTTTGTTTTCTTAATTGTACTAACCTTATTAATTTTTCTAAAAATTTTAAATCCAGCATTTATTAAGTCAGTTTCTTATTTAAGTTTTGATTTGTATCAAAAAATTTTTGCTGAAGAAAAAGAGAGTGAAGTAGTTATCATTGATATTGATGAACAAAGCCTTGGTAAGTTCGGGCAATTTCCNTGGAACAGAACAGTNTTTGCAAAAATTTTAGATCAATTAAATACTTCAAATCCAAAAGCAATCGGTTTCGATATATTTTTCACTGAAAAAGATAAACAATCTCCTGATGAAATAATAAAATCATATAATTTAATTCCATCAGATGTTTCTGAATTACAAAATCTTAAAGGTCCAGATGATTTATTNGCTGAAAAATTAAAAGAGTCAAAATCAATTATTGCAGTATTAGGCAGTAANGTACCTTCTCATGCGAACTATAACAGAAAAGCAAAAGCACGATTTCTTTCTAAAGGAGGAAAGCCNGAGGAATTNACTTACGCTTATCCTTATTCAATAGGTTCATTAGAAAAATTAGAAAAAAATGTTCAAGGTTTAGGATCCATTTCTTTTTTAGATCAACTCGATGGTATTATTAGATCCCTTCCTTTAATAGTTCAGTTTAATAAAAAGATATATCCAACCATGGGCTTAGAAATGGTTCGAGTTGGATCAAAACAAAAAAATATTTATGTGGAATTAAATGAGGTGGGTATTCAAAGAATAAGTGCCAGACCTTATAAAATCGAGTCTGATCCTAATGGTATTATTTGGATAAAATATAAAAAATCACAAAAGAAACAATATATCTCAGCNGGCGATGTTTATGATGGCAATTTTGAAAAAAGTTTTTTTGAAAATAAGTATGTNTTAATTGGTGCATCAGCNCAAGGTNTATTCGATTTAGTTAAAACCCCACTNGGTATAACTATTCCTGGAGTGGAGGTTCATGCNAATGTCATTGAAAATATTTTAGATCAATCCTATTTAATCAGAAATCCAAACACTTATATCTTTGAGTTAATCTTTTCTATTATTATTGCTCTTTTAACTTTTATTTTATCTCAAAAAATTAAACCGAAATATAGTTTATCAATTTTCTTTGGTAACATTTTAGCAATTATTATTATTGGTTTTTCAATTTATAAATTTAGATCAGAGTTAGTAGATTTTAGTTACCCGATTTTCATTGTCACAATAACATTTTTAACAGGGCTTTATTTCAGGTTTATTGAAGAAAATAAAATGGCTTTAGCTAACTTACAAAAAGAAGCTAAACTTTTAAAAGAGCGAGAACTTGCTGCAGGAGTTCAAAAGAGTTTATTTCCCGATATTTCAAAGTTTGAAAACTTTATTTTTGCCAAAAATGTTCCAGCAAGAGATGTATCTGGAGATTATTTTGACGTTGTCAGATCAACACCTGAGGAATATTTTTTCACCTTAGCTGATGTATCTGGCAAAGGAGTAAAAGCTGGAATGTATATGGCAAAAGCGTCTTCAATTTTTAGAACACTTACTAATTTAAAATTTCCCTTAGAAAAAGTTGTCTTTGGTGTCAACAATGAGTTGGTTGAAGCAAAGTTTAAAGGAATGTTTGTTACTGCAGTATTTGGTAAATTAAATATTAAAACTGGCGAGTTAGTTTTTATTAATGCAGGTCATGAAAGCATTCTTACTTTCGATGAAAATAAAAATTATGAATATATTAAATCCGATATGCCACCGATTGGTATTGTTAAATATTTTACTGAGTCAATGGTTAAATCAAGCACCATTAATCTTAAAGATAAAACCTTTGTGGTTTACACGGATGGAGTAACCGAGGGTTATATGAAAAATGGTGAAGAGCTTGGAGCTGAAGGAGTGCAAAAAATTATTAACGAAATGTCACAGGTCACACCAAAGTCCATCGTTGAAGCTATCGAAAAAGAGCTTAACTGGGGTGCAGAAAAATTAAGGGATGACATTACTTGTATGGCAATAAACATTAATAATACCGAGCTCATAAAGAAGAAATAATTTGAAACCCAAATTGAATAAATTGATTATTTAAAATTTTTCAATTTTATGTAGATTGCTTTTGTGAAACGAATCTTTTTATTACTATTTTTGCTACCACTATTGAGTAATTGTACTCAATATTCCGCAATGATAAGTCCTGCCTTGACTCTTGCTCACACAGGAAGTCTAGCTCAAGCANCAACTTCTTTATCAAGTTCATTAGCAATTAATGAAGTTAAAAAAGAATATACTAATAATTTAAATGCAGAAAGAATTTGTCCCACTGTTCACTCTTCAGAACTTAATGCAATCTTTTTTGAGACTATAGAACATACAGGTTGCTACTACGATCCCCTTAGTATTCTTAGATAGATTTCTTAAATAATTTTTATTAAAATATTTTTTGAAAATAATAAATTTAGAGATGAAATTTTTTTGGTTTTTGGTTTTTTTTGTTTTTGGTTTGAATATTGCTCAAGCTGGAATAGTTGAGCCTGTTTTTAAACAATTAAAAGATCCGAATTTAGATGGTGCAGATAATGAACCATCAACTGTGTCAATAGCGATAACCCCAGATGGAAAAAAGATGTTTCTAATGGATCATCTAGCAACTGGAGCAACTGATGGACATGCAGTTTTTATTTATGATTTGACAACTGCATTTGACATTAGCACCATGGATGTCTCAAACAGGACTATAGTAAACACAACCGGCCTCGGTGATAATCTTAGTTTTGGAAATGGTAACAAAACTATTAAATTTAATAATGATGGAAAAAAATTATTTTTATTTAATGAAAATGGCACTGCACAATTTCATAATTTAGCAACTCCATATGATGTGGCCTCAATTTCTGCTTCAACATTAATTCCTGATGATGGTCTTAATTATAAATCAGCTTATAATAGTACTGCAATTACTAGCATTAAAGGTGTTGCATTTAATAATGATGGAACAAAAATGTATCTTAATGACGGACATAAGGGGTCAACTGATGTAACTCAAATAAAATTATCCACACCATTTGATCCAAGTTCAGGTACTTTTGAATATAATTTAAATACAACCTCAACAGTTGGAAGTGGTACTTTCACAATGGATATTTATTTTGATGACGATGGTACAAGACTATATATAAGCCAGGGTCTGCAAAACAGCACAGGGGCTGCTACTCATATTTTTGTTTGGAAATTATCTACACCATTTGAACTAAGTTCTGCAACATATGTTGAAAAATATCAAATAGATGGAAATGGAAATAATGTTTCAGCATATGGTTGGACTTTTGGGAATAATGGTATGAAGGCTTACATTGCAACTGAGGACGCCAATGCTGATGGAGATGATATAATTTACGAGTACGATTTAACATGCCCTTATGGAATTGTTCTTTGTGAAAATGAAACCGCTTCTGCTACAAGTGCACAGGTAGAGATAGCTAAAAATGTAATTTATCAAAACTCAAATACAATTTTCAAAAGATTTGATTGGTTACGCAGAAATGAAGAAAAAACAAATTTAAATAGTCATAACATTAAATTAAATATCAATAACCCAATTTTAGCTTCATTGAAAAATAAACTCGAAAATTCCTTAAATACCAATTTAACTAATTCATTGGAATATACCCAAGCATCGCTAAAAGATAAAAATCCTTTTAAGAATATGAGAAACTGGTCTCACTGGTCTCATGGAGATATATCATTTGGTAGAGTAGGAGAAAAAGGTTTCATTAAAGCAAAAGATATTAGAACCAAAGGTATAATGATTGGTGCTGACAAATTGATCAATAATAAAATTTTTGGTTTAGCTTTTCGATATGGCAATGATGATGTCAAAATTGATACAGGCGCTGGAAGTAAACTAGACTCGCAAGCTTATACTTTAAACCTCTATGGCAGCTTACCTCTTGATGTTAAATCAAACTTAAATGCTTTAATTGGGGCAAGTTTCTTAAGTATTGATCAACTAGTTAAGGGCACAATTACAGGAGAGCGATATGGTAGACAAATTTTTACCTCACTTACTTATCAAAATGAAAATGAGTATACTAATTATGATTTAATTCCTTTTGGTAAATTTGAGATAGGTATCACCCAACTTTCTGAGTATACAGATTTTGGCACTTCTGCCACAAATAGTGTAGATGTTCACGAAAGACTAACATTTAAGACTGGAAATATTTCAGGAGGTTTGAAGTTTGATGATATTTTATATTTAGATGAGAAAACTTTAAGTAGAAATGGTTTTGTAGAATATATTTTTGATTTAACACCAGATATTGATCATTTCTATAAGAATTATCACGACAATACATCAGTAAGAAAAACTATAAAAAAACATTCATTACATAATATTAGAGGGAATATTGGGTTCGAATATATGAATGTAGATGGTTACACTTTTGCAATCAATTATGAAAGATTTCAAAGTTTAAGTAATAGTGCTTATTCAGATAGTTTATTATTTAAATTAGGAAAAAAACAAATTAATCAAGCTAATCTTAATGTGATTTATGATCCAACAAATAACAACAAGACAGAGATTAGTTACTTAAAAAACTTTGGTAATTTTAATCTAAAATTAAATTCTAATTATAGTTTATTTAGTAAAATCCCTGATTATGGTGCAAATTTAGAGATTTCTGGTACTTTCTAGTTTTCTTATGAAAAAAATTAGAAATTTCATTTTAGTTTTTTTATTTCTATTCCCGAGCACTAATTTATTTGCAGGATATGTAACTTTTAATCAAGTAGTAACTGTTGATGATACACCTGAGGATCATGGAAATGATGATGNNATNGCNTNAAATTTAAGGAAGGTTTTTTAAAAATATTATTTTAAAAGTTCTTGAAGTTTATTTTCTTTNTCTAANGCTCTAACCTCATCATAGCCACCAATGTGTTGGTCATCAAAAAATATTTGAGGAATNGTTCTTTTACCATTTGCTTTTTGAATCATTTCATCTTTTGCACCCTCAACTTCTGCAACATCAATTTCTTCATAAGGTGCATTGTTTCTTGTAAGTAATCTTTTAGCAGCTTCGCAATAATTACACATAGGACCGGTATAAATTGTAATTTTTTTCATAACTTATAGATAATCATCTTTTTTTATTTTACTAGTAATTTGTTTTCTTGAATATTCAAATTTTTTTCTGTGTTTGATACTTTTTTGATGAACTCTTTTTCTCCATAATCTAAATGAGGATGGTTTGAGAGATTTTCTCATTATCTTAATAACATCAGATTCTCGGTAGCCAGTTTTTTTTTCGATATCTTCAAAAGTGATCCTATCGGCCCAGGCTGCCCAGATGACCCAATCTGGATCTTCATGATTTGGCTCTGGATTTTTGACGCGGGTAACTGGCCTGTGACCTTTTTTTTTCATAAATCCTTTATATTTGAAAAAAATCAATAATGCATTTTTTTTAGGATCTGTTATAATGTGATTTGATAGTCCTACTTAGCCATCTTTAGCTCCCGGTTTTTTAGGACTATCTTTTTTTTTATGCTTCCCCTGGATTTTATCCTTTTTTTACAGATCATAATTTTTCTATTCATCACACCGGGTACCCCTCGGATAGTAATTATTTCTTATTCTATGAATTATGGTATTAAAAATTGTATTTGGACAGCCTTAGGTGATGTTACCGCAAATTTATTTCAAGCAACTTTAGTAATTTTTGTTATAGGAACTTTTTTGTCTGATAATCCAAACTTTTTAAACTTTTTTAAGTGGGTTGGAGTTATTTATTTAATGTATTTAGCTTATGATGTGTACAAATCTTCACCAAAAGATGTAAATTCAAAAATAATTAGCACAAAAAGTACTTTTTCTTTTTATAAAGATGGTTTTTTAGTTGCTGGAACAAGTCCTAAGGCATGGTTGTTCTTTCCTCTAATATTTCCGCAGTTTATTGACTTTAGTGCAAATTATATTGTTCAATTCTTTATTTTAATAACAACCTATGTTGTTTTAGATTTTATTTCTTTGATTGGTTATGCTTTGCTAGCACAAAAATTAATTACATGGATCAAAGCAAATCCAAAAACAATTAATACAATCTCAGCGAGTGTTTTAGTGATCATTGCTTTAATAATTATTGTTACACAACAATATTAAAAAATATCCAAAGTTGTTTTTGCCTCTTGCAATAGTGGAAAATTATTTATTTAATTAAGAATTAATTAATTAATAACAGAAGGAAATAAAATGAAAATAAACAAGATAATCTTGAGTTTTATTTCTGCAGTAGCAATTTTACTTTCAACTTCGGTTGTTTCATTTGCAAAAGTAGTTGGTGATAAGATTGTTTTAGGTGCTGCTATTTCATTGACTGGAAAATATTCATCTAATGGTGTTCATACACAAAACGGTTATAACATGGCTGTTGACAGAATTAATAGCATGGGTGGTGTTAAAGTTGGTGGAAAAACTTATAAGTTTGAAATCATTTATTATGATGATGAATCAAACCCAAAAAGAGCAGCTCAATTAGCAGAAAGATTNATCTCACAAGATGGTGTTGAGTTTATGCTTGGGCCTTATAGNTCAGGTTTAACAAAAGCGATTGCACCTGTAACAGAAAAATATGGTGTACCAATGGTGGAAGCAAATGGTGCGTCTAGATCTTTGTTTACTAAAGGTTACAAATATCTATTTGCAGTTTTAGCTCCAGCTAACTTATATCTTGATGTAGCTATTAGAACAGCAGTTGAGTTAAATGGTGGAAAAGGTGTAAGAATTGCACAAGCATTTGAACAAGATGCTTTTTCACAAGACGTAAGATTAGGNATTTTAGATGCAGCAAAAGAAACTGGATCTGAAATTATAATCGANGATAANCTGCCAAAAGAGCTTAACGATATGGCTGCAACATTAGTTAAAGTAAAACAAATGAAGCCAGATGTTCTTGTGGTATCAGGACACACAAAAGGTGCATTAACTGCAATTAGACAAATTGCTGAAATGAAAGTTGATGTTCCAATGTTAGCAATGACACATTGTGATGCTGCGAAATTATCAAAACAACATGGTAAAAATTCTCAGTATGCATTATGTGCTTCTCAATGGCATAAAACATTAACTTATAAAGATAACTTCTTTAAAGATGGTATGACGTATGCGGCAGACTTCCAAAAAGAGTTTGGATATGACCCGCCATATCAATCAGCAGAGTCTTCTGCAGCATTGTTAGTGTTCAAAGATGCTTTTGAAAGAGCGAATTCTTTCGATCAAAAGAAAGTAAGAGATGCTCTTGCAGCTACGAACATGCAAACATTCTATGGAAATATTAAGTTCGCACCGGGTGGTCAAAATGTTGACAAGCCGATGGTACTTTTCCAAGTAATGTGTGATGGCGCTGGGAAATGTGAAAACAAAGTTGTAGCTCCACTGAAGTGGGCTTCAGCTAAATTGATTCACCCAATTCCTAAGTGGTCTGACAGATAATAACAAATCTTTAAATACCCCCTAAACTCTAGGGGGTATTTTTTTTAGAGGCAAATTATGGATTTCATGGTTTTTCAGTATCCGATGATAACTGTTCAAGCTTGCTTGGANGGGATACTACTTGGAATTTTATTTGCATTAATTGCTTATGGCATGGCNTTGCAATGGGGNGTCATGAATATCATNAACATTGCNCAAGGTGATTTGGTTATTCTTGGTGGATACATTGCATACTTTATGTANCTTTANGGAATTCATCCAGCCTGGGGAGTAATAGTTTCACCGATCATAATGTATTTTGTTGGTGTGGGAATTTATAAATTAGTAATCAATAAAGTCGTTGATAGAGACTTGTTTATCTCAATTCTTGCTACATTTGGAATAAGTATACTATTTATGCAATTAATGAACTTTGCATTTGGTGCTGATGTTGTTTTAGCTAACTCTGGATATGGAACAACATTCTTATTCGATAGCGCTGTAGTTTTACCAAATTCAAAAATATTTTCAGCATTTATAAGTATTGTTTTTGCTATTTGTTTAGTAATTTACATGAAAAAATCAAAACTTGGTCGAGCAATCAGAGCAACAGCTCAAAATGCTAGAGCTGCAAAGATTTTAGGTGTAGATACAGAAAAAGTTTATGCAGCAACTTTTGGATTAAACGCTGCTCTTTGTGGTGTTGCAGGAGCACTTATTTCAATAACTTTTACAATACATCCTTATATGGGATTACCCTATACAATTAGATCATTCATGATTGTTATTGTTGCTGGACTTGGCAATTTACCTGGTGTTGCAATGTCAGGGATGGGTCTTGGTGTATTTGAAGAGTTTGCTGACTATATATTAGGTACAGAATTTAGAATAGGTTCAGTGTTTTTATTATTAGTTTTAATTCTTGTTTATAGAAGATTTAAACTTTCAAGAAAAAGAGAGTATCTAAAATAATGAATAAAAATGTCATATTATATGCTGCAATTTTAATATTTGGGCTCACCGCACCTTTTGTATTTCCAGCATTTAAAGTTCAATTATCTATTTTGTGTGTATTGATTGTTTTAGCCACCACTTGGAATATCCAGGGTGGTGAAATGGGATACAATACGTTTGGGAACATTTTATTCTATGGTTTAGGAATGTATTTATGCGCNTCTGTNCAAGTNGGTATGTTTTTCCCTTTAGCAGAGTGGACAGAAAGTGGAGGAGAAAAAACTTTTGTACATACGCCCACACAGTTCTTTCAAGGAATGGCAGCTGGACTTGTAGTAGCCGCAGTTGTGCCAACTATTGTTGCAGGATTAATTGGTTANGCCATCTTAGGACTTAGAGGACATTATTTTGCAATTTGTACTTTAGGTTTAGGNGTTGCTGCAGGAGAAATTTCTGGTGGTATAGAGATTATTGGAGCAGGACAAGGTTTTACCACACCACCTTTTCCAAANGTTGGTGGNNTAGAGGCAAGAGGGGAATTCTTTTACTTTTTAAGTTTTGGTGCGCTTGTCCTTACATTCATAGCAGTGAGAGCGATTTACTCAACNNGNTTTAGATTAATTCTTAATGCGATCAGNGATAACGAAGATAAAGCTGAGGCGATGGGAATTGAAACGATGAAATATAAAATAATTGGTTGGATGGTATCAGCATTTTTCTGCGGTTTAGCAGGAGGTATCATGGGTGGACTTGTTGGCTACATAGATTCTACTGATGTTGCATTTGATGGAAGAGAGATGGGAGTATTTATGGTTTTGATGGCAATCCTTGGTGGTAAGGGAACTTTATGGGGTCCTGTGATTGGCGCNACTGTATTTCATATTTTNAAAGAAGGATTTTGGACATTCTTTTTAGGGTGGCAGTATGTTGCTTTAGGAGTTTTGATNGTTGTCATTGTNATTTATTTCCCAGAGGGAATTATGGGATGGTTGAGAGAAAAATATCCTGAACGATTTGGTGAAGTTGTNGATGAGGCNGATCGAAAAGCACAGGTAGAACTGAAATGAGTATTTTAGAAGTAAATAATGTAAGTAAATCTTTTGGTGGTGTTAAGGCTAATGTTGACATTTCAATGNCAGTAGAAAAGGGAAAAATATTTGGACTAATTGGTCCAAATGGTTCAGGAAAAACAACTTTATTNAACTCCATTGTTGGCACTTATCCAATAGANCAAGGTTCAATAAAGTTTAATGGTAAAGAAGTATCTGAATTACCTGTTCCTGTAATTGCTAAACTTGGTTTNTTNAGAACNTTTCAACAAACAAGAATTTATGGAAAATTAAATTGTGTAGATAATATGTTAATCAGTCACAAAGGTAGTGATGAAAGCATATTAAAAATATTCTCAAAAATTCCTCAAGATTTAACCGAGAAGGCAGAAAATCTTTTAAATTTTGTAGGACTTTATCAAAAAAGAAAATTAAGAGCTGGCGACTTATCTTTTGGTCAGCAAAAATTACTTGAGTTGGCAATGGCTTTGATGAATGAACCNGAAATGCTTTTATTAGANGAACCAACNGCAGGTATNAANCCAACNTTNATCAATGGAATAATAGANAGGTTAATTAAAGTAAACCAAGATTTTGGGATAACTCTTTTAGTTATCGAACATAATATGAGAGTTATTATGCAATTAGCAGAAAGTATTTATTGTTTAGCTCATGGTAAAATGCTTGCGAATGGAACACCAGATGAGATTAAAAATGATAAAAGAGTAATCGATGCATACCTGGGGGCACAATAATGTCTAATCAATACGAAGTATTAGGAAAAGCTCCTCAAGCAGATGATTTAAAAAAACTTTCACCTAANGACATTCATCTTACAATTAAAAATATGAATGCTGGNTATGGGAAAATGGAAATTTTACATAACTTTGATCTTTATGTTAGCAAGGCTCAATCACTTTGTTTAATAGGTCCAAATGGTGCTGGTAAATCAACTATTCTTCACTCAATTTATGGATTTACAAATATATTTTCTGGGAAAATA
>FUFK010044811.1_pt1 | contig 13478 bp, 12 predicted proteins | sample 1021851 | NCBI WGS metagenome assembly FUFK01 (sample SAMEA51879418, study PRJEB19060) | metagenome | reverse complement strand
TGAATTTATGAACTTAATAACAACTAGTTCATAGTAGCTAACTTTGGTGCTNCCTAAAGTTTCCAAAACTAAAAAAAAATTAATTCTTGCCAGCGGTTCAAGAATTCGCAGACAATTACTTGAAGGAGTTGGTCTTGAGTTCCAAGTTATAAATTCCAATGTAGATGAAGATTTAATTAAAGAGGAACTTCATGGGAGATCATTTAGAGAGCAGGTATCAAGATTAGCCTCTGAAAAAGCGCGCACAGTAAGTATGGATAATTTAGAAGCATTCGTTATTGGATCAGATAATATGTGCACGATCGATGATGAGATTTTTGATAAACCTATTGATCATGAGGATGCTGTGAATCATCTNTCATCCTTNTCTGGAAAAAAACATTTCCAAAATAATGGTATTTCTATATTTCANGAAGGAANAGAGATTTGGTCAAATTATGATGTAACTGAGTTNGAAATGAAGAAACTATCACNNCAAGAAATTGAGGATTATTTGAATTTAGATAAACCNTACAGNGCATGNGGTTGTTACCATTTTGAGTCTAACGGAAAAGATCTTTTTACCAGCATTAATGGCCTTGAAAGCACAGTCATGGGATTAGCAATGGAGCACCTCATTGAAAAGTTAAATCAACTAGGTGTCATTGAGTTATAGTAATAGTCATGAGCGAAATCTATTTATATGATTCTTTATCTAACAAAAAGAAGAAGTTTGAGCCAATAGATCAAAACCACGTCCGCATTTATGCTTGTGGACCTACAGTTTATAACTATGCACACATTGGTAACGCAAGGATGGCGGTAGTTTTTGATTCGTTTGTAAGGCTATTAAGAAATAAATATCCAAACGTTACATATGTATCAAACATTACTGATATAGATGACAAGATAATAGAAGCCGCAAATGAATCAAATATACCTATAAACGAATTAACAAAGAAATATACGAATATCTATAATGCAGATATGTCTTATTTGAATGTTCTTCATCCGGATATACAACCAAAGGCAACAGAGTATGTTGAGGATATGATTAATTTTATTGATAAATTAATCCAGAAAGATAAAGCTTATGAAAAAGATGGACATGTATTTTTTCATGTTCCTTCATATGAGGGNTATGGAAAATTATCAAACCGAGATATAGATCAGCAACTTGCTGGAAGCAGGGTGCAAGTCTCCAACATCAAAAAAAATCAACAGGATTTTGTTTTGTGGAAACCTTCAAGCGAAAGTCAGCCTGGATGGGAATCACCATGGGGCATTGGAAGGCCAGGATGGCATACAGAATGTTGTGTGATGTCTGAGGTGAATTTAAAAATACCTTTTGATATCCATGGTGGTGGGCAAGACTTACTCTTTCCGCATCATGAAAATGAAATTGCCCAATCTTGTGCAAGCGTTAATTCTGATAATCCTGAAGATTATGCTAAGTATTGGATACATAATGGTTTTGTAACAATAGATGGAGAAAAAATGTCAAAATCTCTTAATAACATTATTCTTCTAAATGATCTTTTAAAAGAACATGATGGAGAAACAATAAGACTAGCACTGTTATCTTCCCATTATCGAAAATCACTTGATTGGAATGACAATGTAATAAAACAGTCAAAAGTATTGTTGGACAAAGTTTATGATTTTCTTGATACCTGTGACGATGATCTGGAAGGTGAAATTGATGAAAGTCTCATAGAAAACTTTTCTAATGATCTGGACATACCAAAAGTATTAACTTCCATTAATGAGCTTTTAAAAAATAGAAATTCCTTAAACACTCAAACCATCAAACAGTCTCTATTATTTGCGGGGAGCATTTTAGGAGTATTTGATAAAAAACCATCAGAATGGAATAAGCAAATTGAAATTAGTGATTCTGAATTGGCAGAAATAGAAAAGCTTATAAATGAAAGGAAAAATCTCAAAGAAAGCAAAGATTTTCGTGGCGCAGATGCAATAAGAGATTCATTGTTAGAAAAAGGTATTGAGCTTATAGATTCTGAAGATGGCACCACTTGGAAATCTAAAAACTAATTTCAACAAATTCTTTCTTCACTGTAACAAACTTATAGTAATATCTAATAGGAGGATATTATTATGAGATATTTTTTATTATTAACATTTTCAATGTTTTCATTTGCAGATGATCATCGCATTTCAACAAATTTCTCAGACTGTGATGGAAAAGTTGTCAATTACTATGTTTCTAAAATTATTTCTGGTGGAAGTGTTGAAGGAATGATGAAAGCTAGCAAGATGCATCAAAACTTTTACGATGAGCAAGGCGCAAGTGTAAAAGTTTATCCAGCACTTCAGTATTTAAGAAATGATGATGGCACAGAAGAAAAACTTCATCGTGTCTCAACAATGGTTGTTTGGGATAGTGTTAACTCATGGAACGAATGGAGAGAGAGCATTGAAGCTTTATCTAAAGATGATAGAGAGCTTGCTGATAAGCAATACAATGCCTTTGTTGCCATGTACAACAAGAATACTGAAGTTGTTGCTGAAAGAAGATGGTGTATGCTTTAAATTTTTTGAGCTGTTCAAATAAAAAAAGCCAACACTAAGTATTGGCTTTTTTTATTGCCATTTGAATTTAAACTAGCGCGCATGCCATAGCAATTAAAGATCCAATTGAACCAAAGTATGCAAGTGTTCTCAAATATTTTATGCCCCCAATATAGCAAACTCCATGAGCTACTCTAAATATTAACCACCAACAGGCAGCATTAGTGACATCAATATCCAATATCATGGATAAAAGTGCCAATGCTAAGAAAGCTGGTAAGCTTTCTTGAAGATTTGATCCTGCCTTATTTGCTCTTGCAAGAAGTGGCGTCTCCTCAATCGAAGTTTCTCTATTTCCTATCATCCAATTGAGATTTTTTATATTAATAGTCATTGGGATAAGCCAAATTTGAAGAATAGCTAGCACTAATGACATAACAATTAAGGTTTCCATAATCACTCCAAAAAATGTTAAAAAATAAGACTAGCAGTGTGAATTTATAAATTCAACAACAAATACTTTAGAATAAGCAATACAAATGCCAACTCTAAAAGAAAATAAAACTTTAATAGCAATTGCATCGCTGATACTTCTCTTTAGTTATTTAGCTTCATTATTTCTCACAAGCTTTGGATCAGTGGAAGTGAAAAGCTTAAGATTAGATACACAAAATGGGCAGTATATAATTTATGATCTCTATAAACCAAAGACAGCAACAAAGGATAGTAAAGCTCCTTTTATAGCTATCATTCCAGGATTTCAAAGATCTAAAGAAGCTCTATCGAATATAGCTATTGAGCTCTCTAGAAGAGGATATGTAATTGCTTTAATTGATCCATATGCGCAAGGACTCTCTTCGGCATCTCTCAGTACTAGGGCTGCAACTACCGAAGGATATGGCATGTTTGCACTAGTAGAACACATTCACTCCGGAGCTTTTGAATTTGTTGATACAAATAAAATAGGAGCCACGGGTCATTCAATGGGAGGTAATGCAGCTATCAGGGGAGCCGATTTTTTTGGAAAACAGGCAACTGAAAAAAATATAAAAAGTAAATTAGATTCTGTTTACGTCTCCGGTTATGTCCTTACTTTAAGAAATAATATCTTAAGAAACTCAAGATCAAATATGGGTGTTAGCTATGCCCTATATGATGAAGGAGCTTTCAGAAATGAGCTGAGCGGATGGGATTCTGCCAACATGAAAATTGCACCTGAATCTCTGCGAGTCGTAAATAATATTCTTTCAACAGATCAGCAAATTGAGGAAGTTGATTTGGGTAAATATTATGGATCTAAAGAAAATAATACTCTTAGAGTGATTTTCAATGAACCGGTATTACATCCTTTTCAGCCATATAATTTTGAAGCAACCTCAAATCAACTAGATTATTTTGAAACAGTCTTTGGAGCTCCAAAATATATTAATTCAGTTAATCAAATTTGGCATTGGAAAGAAATTTTTACTCTTATAAATATGGTCTTAGCATTAGCTATGCTTATTCCGCTAACTAAACTCCTCTTAAGTTTTAATTTTTTTTCATCAATTAGTAAAAACATACCAGTACCTTTAAATACCCCTAAAAGAGAGGGAAAAATTATCTTCTGGAGTATTTTTTTTATCAGTGCCCTTATAGCTTGCGTAACATTTATCCCCATGGTTGAGGTTGCAAAGATTTTATTTGAAGATGCTGCAAATAGGAAATTAACATGGTTTTTCCCGCAAAGAATGAATAATCCTGTGATGTTATGGGCAGCATTCAATGGCGCATTGGGCATTATTATTTTTTATCTTTCTTATAAACTATTTGGGAAAAAAAATGGTGTTAGTTCAGAATCTTGGGGCCTTAAGATAAACAAAAATGATTTTTTTAAGACCATTATTCTAGCATTCGTAATATTCAGTACTTTTTATATTTTCCTGTATATAAATTATTATCTTTTTCACGTTGATTACAGGTTTTGGTTTATGGGTGTGAGAATATTTCAACCTGAAATGCTTATTGTTCTAATGATGTATTTTCCTTTATTTTTTATATTTTTCTTTTCAAATTCTCTAAGAGTCAATGGTGCCATGAGATTTAAGGATCAACCAGAGTGGCTATCAATGCTGATTGCAGGCTTTGCAAATTCGCTTGGATTAATGCTAATTATAATTATTCAATATTTTGCATTCTTTAAAACTGGAACCGTTTTTTGGACAACAAATTGGTTAAGCGTAAATCTTCTTTTTGGAATTGTTCCAATGATGTTTATCTTGCCATATTTTAATAGAATATTTTTCAATATGACTGGAAGAGTATATCTTGGACCATTAATTACGTGTTTAATATTTATAATGATACTATCGACAAATACAGTAGTTTATCTTCCAATAGATTAAGATGAAAAAGAATAAAATATTATTTGCACTTTTGTTCCTCGCAAGCTGTGGCGGAGGCGGGGGTGGAGGTATGGAAGTTCCATTGAATAGCCCGCCTGTCATTACGAATAGCTCTTCTTCCTACTCGGTATTAGAAAATCAAAACTTTGCTTTTACTCTTCAAGGATCCGATCCTGATGGTGATACCGTCAGTTTTAATATTTTTGCCGGTGAGGATCAAAATTCGTTTGCAATAAATGATAGTAATCAAGTTATTTTTTCAACTAATCCAGATTTTGAGAATCCCACAGACTCAAATAATGATAATGTTTATGAAGTTTCAATAAGAGCCTTTGATGGTAGTTCGTATTCATCTGGATATGACTTTAATATAACTGTCCTAGATGATGAGAGTGATAATGGAGATGGTGTTGTTACACCAAACTGTTCTGAACAAACTTCGGACACCTCTTATTGCACATTAAGTTGGGAAAGTCGCTCTCGTGAATTTTATATTGTTACACCAGAAAATTTTTCGATCGATCAAAATTTACCACTTTTAATTAGTCTTCATGGTGGTGATGATTATGCAGATGCAAATATGGAATATACTGGATTTAAAACTATTAAAGATGAAAATAACGTTGTTCTAATGTTTCCACAAGGAACAGTAGCGGAGGGTAAAGGATCAACAGGCTGGTATGCTGGAGGTGACTGCACAGCTTTGGAGGTCTGTGATCTTTCCTTTATCGAAGCATTAATAGATTTTTCAGTCAATGACTTAGGAATAAATCCTGAAATGGTTTATGTTTCAGGTTTTTCTAATGGAGCTTTTATGGCATATACCCTCGCTTGTTTTTTAAGCAATAAAGTTGCAGCTTTTGCTCCAGTTGCGGGCTCACTTTCACCAGAAGACTATGATAGTTGCAATCCCCAAAGACCAGTCCCAATTATTCATATCCATGGAGTTAATGACTCCCAAATTCCAATTCAAGGAAATGACTACGTAACTCCTGTTCAGCTAGTATTCAATTATTGGAGTAGTTTCAATGAATGTAGTTCAACTTCTGTAATTGATGGAGACGATAATAATGGAGATGGATATGCCTGGTACTCAGATGTATCATCAGGCTGCCAGCAAGGAGTGAGCATTAATTACACCTATTTAGAAAATTTTGATCATTACTGGCCAAGCAGCAATGCTGATAAGGGCGGGGGTTCTGATATAAATGGAGCAACATTTATTTGGGACTTTTTTTCAAAATATGATATCAATGGCTTGAGAAACTAAATGAGATTTTACCAACTCTCCCTTTTATTTACCCTAATAATCATAAGTTCCTGCAGTGGCGGATCATCTTCAACTGAGATTGAAATAGATTCTGAAGTCGATAGCTCTGATGAGCCATGTATAAACTATCAAACCAGTCTAGGTGAAGGGACTACTCTCAATTGTAGGATTGTTTATGACAATGTTATTAGGCAATTTTATATTTATCTTGGCAGCTCTTATCAATCAACTTCGCCAGTTTTATTTAGTTTGCATGGATATACAAGTAGGGCTCTTTGGAATATGAACTATACTGGATTTCAATCAATAGCAGATGAGTTTGGTTTCATAGTTGTCTATCCCCAAGGTACTCTTTTACCAGCAACTGGGCAAACTCATTGGAACGTTGGTGGGTGGACAACAAGCAGCATCACTGATGATGTTGGATTCCTGAACGAAGTGATTGATTTTCTAGATGATGAGTATTCAATTAATTTAAAGAAAATATATTCAACAGGCATGTCAAACGGAGGTTACATGAGTTACAAGCTTGCCTGTGACTTAAGCTCTAGGATTGCAGCAGTTGTCTCTGTAACTGGTTCGATGACTGTTGAAACTTTGGAAGGTTGTAATCCATCTCATCCTACATCAATTGCACAAATTCATGGATTAGAAGATTCTGTAGTTAGTTACTATGGCAATGCTTTTAGTAAACCAATCGAAGAGGTAATGGATTACTGGGTAGATCACAATAATTGTTCTTCTGAGCCTAACACATCCGATATAGGCGGAAGCAATGGAGGAGGAATCCATGATGTATATTCTGGCTGCGATAACCAAACTAGTGTTGAATTATTTCTCATGACTAATATGGGACATGATTGGCCAAACATTAATGATCATGATCTGCAAGCATCAACAACAATATGGGATTTTTTATCAAAATACGATATTGATGGATTAATTGAGTAATACTATTAAAATAGTGTAAAAAAATTAATATGGAAATAAATTTACCAGATGGATCTTCAAAAAAGTTAGAGTCAGGCTCTAACGGGCTAGATCTTGCAAAATCTATTGGTTCTAGGCTTGCAAAAAGTGCTGTAGCTGTATTAGTGGATGGTGAACAGAGAGATTTGCTAGATGAGCTTCCTGATAAAGCTTCTGTATCGATTATTACAATTGAATCTGAAGAGGGTCTTCAAATAATGAGACATACCCTCACTGCACAAGTTCTTGCAAAAGCTGTAAAAAATTTATATGTAGATTCTAAGTTGGCTATTGGACCAACAATTGAAAATGGATTTTACTATGATGTTTCAACTAAAACACCAATATCTATTGAAGATTTACCAAGAATAGAAAATGAAATGATAAGAATATTGGAAAAGAAATCTAATATTATTAAAACTTTACATTCTGAAAAAGATGCAAAAAAATTATTCAAAGAAAGGGGTGAAAACTTCAAAATTGAAATAATTGATGATGCTGATCAAACTGATAACTTTCAAATTTATACAAATAATGATGCAGATTTTATTGATTTATGCAGAGGACCACACCTACCAAATCTGTCTTTTGTAGGGGCTTTTAAGCTTACCAAAGTCTCTGGAGCTTACTGGAAAGGTGATTCCTCTAAGGAAATGCTTACAAGAATTTACGGAACTGCATGGAGAAATGAAAAAGAGCTACAAGAACATCTTAAGTCTATTGAGGAAGCAGAAAAAAGAGATCATAGGAAGATTGGAAAAGATATGGATCTTTTCCATTTTCAAGATGAAGCTCCAGGCATGGTTTTTTGGCATCCAAAAGGCTGGTCTATTTATTCAACTTTAAAATCTTATATGTCAGATATGCAAAAGAAAGCTGACTATAAGGAAATTAATACTCCATCAGTGATAGATAGGAAGCTTTGGGAAAAATCCGGACATTGGGATAAATATAGAGAAAACATGTTTATTACTGAAATCGATGAAGAGCATGCAAATGAGAAAAGAGTAAATGCTTTGAAACCTATGAATTGTCCCGGACATGTTCAAGTTTATAACCAAGGCATAAGATCATATAAAGAACTTCCATTTAGATTGTGTGAATTTGGTTCATGTCATCGATATGAAGCATCAGGTACCATGCATGGTTTAATGAGAGTAAGGGGTTTCACACAAGATGATGGGCATATTTTCCTTACAGAAGATCAAATCGAGTCGGAAACAGCGATCTTTATTGATTTACTATCAAAGGTTTATGCTGACCTTGGATTTAATGAATTTGAAATTAAACTGTCAACACGTCCAGAACAAAGAGTCGGATCTGATGAGATTTGGGACAAAGCTGAATCGTCTCTAAAAAATGCAATCGAAAAACTTGGATTGGAATATAGAATTGATGAAGGAGATGGAGCATTTTATGGTCCAAAATTAGATTTTGTATTAACAGATGCTATTGGAAGGAAGTGGCAATGTGGAACTCTTCAGCTAGATTTCAATCTTGCTGATCGACTAGATGCTCAATATGTTGCAGAGGATGGAAATAAATATAATCCAGTTATGTTCCATAGAGCAATTCTTGGTTCTTTTGAAAGATTTATAGGTATTTTAATTGAGAACTACAGTGGAAATCTTCCTTTATGGCTAGCTCCAACTCAAGTAACTNTTTGTTCAATTACAGATGAAGCTGATGATTATGTAAAAGAAATATCTGAAATACTAAGAAGTAAAAATATTCGATGTAACTCAGANTTAAGAAATGAAAAAATTAGCTATAAAGTTAGAGAGCATAGTGTCTCAAAAGTACCTATAATTATTGCTGTTGGAAAAAAAGAGGTTTCAGATCGAACTGTTTCAATAAGAAGGCTTGGTAGTGATGATACATCTATATTATCCCTTGATGATTTTACAACTTCAGTAGTAAAAGAGTCTCTTGCCCCAAATAAATAAAATGATCGGCAAATTTTTTATTGTAGTAATCAAAATTTATCAAAAGTTTTTTTCGCCATTGCTTGGCAGCAATTGTAGATTCCAGCCAACATGCTCAACATATACTATTGAGGCTATAGAGAAATTTGGTGCTTTCTCAGGAATCATTTTAGGATTTAGAAGAATCCTTAAGTGCAGACCTGGTGGAGAGTGTGGGTACGACCCAGTTCCAGAGGAGTTGTAATGATTTTTGATATATTTACTAGTAACTTCTATCTACTTTTGAGCCTTTGGATTGGTGTTGCAATAATTACTTTCTGCTATCTTTTCTTCGTTACTGCGCCATATGGCCGCCATGCTAANACTAATTGGGGGCCTTCAATGGATGCGAGATGGGGTTGGATNGTTATGGAATCNCCATCTGTATTTTTAATAGGGGGTCTATGTATATTTTTTANGGAAAATCTAAGCCTAGTATCGTCAATTTTTGTATTAATTTATATTTTTCATTATTTCCATAGGACCTTAATTTGGCCTTTTATTGCTGAAATGGATGGTAAAAAGATGCCTGTTTTTGTGGCTTTTCTAGCATTTGTTTTTAACATTTTTAATGTTCTTTTTCAGTGCACTTGGATTCTTTTTATTGCAAATTATGAGAAAAGCTGGCTTGCAAGTTTTCCATTTATTTTAGGAATATTAATCTTTTTAGCTGGATTCTATATAAATGTTAGATCTGACTATATGCTTATTAATTTGAGAAAAGNTAAAGGNCCTGGATATCATATTCCAAGGGGATTCCTGTATGAAAAGATATCTGCTCCAAACTACTTTGGAGAGATGTTAGAGTGGCTTGGGTGGACAATAGCTAGTTTAAGTCCTTCCGGATTAGCTTTTTTTATTTGGACATCTGCAAATCTCATACCAAGAGGAATTTCCAATCATAAGTGGTGTAATGAAAATATAGTGAACTATCCTCAAGGAAGAAAGGCAGTCATTCCAGGTATTGTTTAAAATGATTTTTAGGTTTTTTTTACTACTAGCTTTGTCTTTTTCATATTTTATTCCAGCTGAGCAGATTTCNATTATGTCCTACAATCTAAATAATTTATTTGATGCCCAGGATGACGTTGGAAAAGATGATAAAGCCTATTTACCTATTGCGCTTAAAAACAATGATGATCATATTATGGGATGCCTTCAAGTTAATAACTCTAAGTGGAGAAATGAGTGCTTATTCTTGGATTGGAGTGAGGAAGTAGTACAAAAAAAGATTTCCAATATTTCAGATCTATTAATTTCTATGGGGGAATCTCAACCAGATATTATTGCAATTCAAGAAATTGAAAACTTAAATGTTCTTCGAATGCTCTTTAGTAAAATAGAAGCTCTTGGATATACAGATTTTGCTTTAATCGAAGGCGAAGATTATAGAGGAATTGATAATGCTATTATTTCAAAGTATCCAATTTATGGCGCAAGAAATTTTAAGATTAGATTCTCAGATTCAGTTGAGGTAACAAGTTCGAGACCAATTTTTGAGGTGAAGCTTGGTTTGGATAATGAAATCATAAGAGTTTATGTTGTCCATTTTCCAGCCCCTTACAACAGCGCTAATTCAAGAATTGATGCATTAAATAACCTTTATGCGATAGTTAACTCTCATGATGACAAGTGGATTGCTTTAGGAGATTTTAATATCACGTCTCAAGAGGAAAAAGATCTGGGTATTTATTCCCAGCTCAATAATGATTGGTATGTGTCTCATCTTGATGGATGTAAAAAATGTAAAGGTACTTTCTTCTATAGCCAAGATGGCACCTGGAGTTTTCTAGATGCAATTGTTTTTCCAAAAAATAAAAAGATGAGTTTAGAAACCTCATATGTCTTAAAAAACGAAATAAATGTTGATACTAAAGATGGTAAACCAAGAAATTTCGGAATCTTAACAGGTAAGGGTATTTCAGACCATCTGCCTGTCGTGGCAGAAATAAAGATTAATTAACTCTAATATTTTCTAATTTTGCTTTTGTTTTTGACTCTTCATCAAGTAGTTCAAATCCATATATAGATTGTTCCCAATGGCCATAGACAGGGTTGGCTAGCATAAACCACTTGTTACCCCACATATTCTCATATTCAAGAACAGATTCTTTTCTAGTGACATAATCAGCTTTATCTGGAAGATCAAAGAAATCATTAAGGTTATCGCCGAACATCATTATCACTCTATGATTTTCAGAAACATATNATCTTCTTGAGGCTTTACTTGAACCCCAACCATTTTCACCCCGTGTTAGNAGCACATCAACATCATCATCAAATGGCAGNCCNAGTTTTTTNATATTATTTTTTGTAGCTTCTTCATAAACAGTTCTTCGATTAGTAACNTAAAAGATTTTTACNCCTNTNTTTTGAGCCCTAAGTAGGAAATCTTTAACTCCAGGAATCAAAGTTGCTTTTTCTTCATATATCCATATATCCCACCCCTCAGGATAATTGGTATGATTCATGATAGATCTTGCATTGAAGGGCGTATTGTCTAAGACTGTTTCATCAACATCTAGGATTATTGCGGGAGTTCTGTCTTTCTTTCCCTTGGATTCAAGAACTGCATCCCAATCTGAATCAGCTATAGCCTTGTCTAGAAGCTCAGTTGCAGTGTTATAAGTCTGAACAAAGGTAGCTTTTATCTCACCAGATGTTTGCGAGTAAAGAACTGACATAAGGGANTCAAGATTTTTATCAGCATCTGTATCAATACTAAAGAGAAAAACAATACTAAGAAATAATAGATTTCTTTTATTTTTTATCACGCCAACCTTCACGATCGAAGATTCTTAAATAAGCCAGCTGATCATGTTCTGATTTATTTGATACTTTTACATAATCTCCTGACTGAACAAGTATCACATCTCCAGCAACTAAATCATATGAGTCTTGATGCTCAACACCATAAGATGGGTCACCGCCATGACCTTCTTCAGAATTCATATATTCAACAACTTCCATTCTGCCTCGACCATTCACAACGACGTAGACAACATCAGAATCTATAAGCTTATGACCCTCTGTTGACTGACCTGGTTGAATAATAGTTTTACTTGCTATCACTTTACCAAGGAGATCATTTGTCCAAACGGTATAAGCATCTGTTTCTTTATATGGGGAACCCCCAACTCTAAAATTTACATATTTTCTTGCCATGATTAACCTTTATTTTTTATTGCTATCATACTCCATCATTTGAAGATTTAAAAAATTTTAATATATTTTCTTCTATTTTAAGGTTTGTAATTTTAAATGCTTTTCAAATGAAGTAAAATCTACACATATTCAACTTTAGGGAGACATTAAATGTCAAAAAATTATACTAATCCAGAAACCATTGGTCTTCATGCTGGCTGGAGAAAAGATGAAAATACAAACTCGGTTGCAGTCCCTATTCACCAAACGACTAGTTACCAATTCGATGATTGTGATCATGCAGCTAATTTATTTGCTTTATCAGAACTTGGTAATATTTATTCACGAATAATGAATCCAACTGTTGCAGTTCTTGAAGATAGAATTGCTGCCTTGGAGGGTGGTGTTGGTGCTTTAGCTGTCGCTTCAGGTCAAGCGGCATCTGCAGTTGCAATTCAGAATCTTGCATCTAATGGTGACAATATAGTTGCATCTGCTCATTTGTATGGAGGCACATTCAATTTATTTAAAAATGTTTTTTCTGATATGGGAATTGAGGTAAGGTTTGTTGATCCAAAAGATCCTGAAAATTTCTTAAAAGCTACTGATGAAAAAACTAGAGCTTATTATGGAGAGGTACTACCTAACCCAAGTTTTGAAGTTTTTCCAATTGCAGAAGTTGCTGCATTAGGAAAACCTCTTGGCATCCCGCTTATTGTCGATAATACAGCAGCACCAGTAATTTGTAAGCCATTTGATCATGGAGCAGCCATTTCAATGCATTCAACAACAAAATACATAGGCGGACATGGAACATCTATTGGAGGAATTATTGTAGATAGTGGTAATTTTGACTGGGAAGCACACCCCGAAAGACAACCTGCTCTTAATAATCCAGATCCCTCATATGGTGGCGCTGTTTGGACGGAGGCTGTTAAACCCCTTGGACCAATCGCTTATATTCTTAAAGCAAGAACTACTATTCTTAGAGATATGGGTGCAGCAATGAGCCCATTCAATGCATTTATGTTTATACAGGGACTTGAAACCCTTGCACTAAGAATAAGAGAGCACTCAAAGAATGCAGATGAGATTGCAAAATTTTTAATGAGCCATCCAAAAGTGGAAAGAGTTTCTCATCCATCTGTTGCTTCTGATCTTGCTAAGGAAAGAGCCGACAAATACCTGAGCGGTGGTTGTGGTGGATTGATGGGATTTGAGATAAAAGGTGGTATT
>FUFK010039748.1_pt1 | contig 13480 bp, 12 predicted proteins | sample 1021851 | NCBI WGS metagenome assembly FUFK01 (sample SAMEA51879418, study PRJEB19060) | metagenome | reverse complement strand
CCTCCATCTAACATTGGGATTGGAAAAAGATTAATAAGTCCAAGGCTAATAGAAATATATGCCATCATACTTATAAAAGCCAAAATTCCAAATTCAGCAACTTGACCAGAAATTTTAGCTATTCTAATAGGTCCTCCTAATTGTGAGGTGTCAGCTTTACCAAAAATCATTGCTCCAATATATTTTAATGAGGAAATGCTCACATAATATACTTCATTAATCGCATGATATACTGCTTTTGTGGGGCCTAGCTTTACATGATTAATTTGGTCATTATACGCACCTAATTTAATTCCAACTATTCTTTTATTAATTTTATTACCTAAATTATCTTCACCTAAAATTGTATCTGGTTTTATTTTTAATAATAACTCATCATTTGAACGTCTAACTTTAAAATCTATTATTTCATCTGTTGAAGTCATAATAAATTTAGAAACTTCCATAATACTTTCAACTTTATTTCCATCTATTTCTAAAATTATATCATTTTGTTTAAGCCCGCCCACCATTGCAGGACTATCATCTTGAACTTCATTTATTACAGCAGGTGTAAAATCTTTTCCTACAAAAGTATAAATTGAAAAAAAAATAATTAAAGCTAACAAAAAATTTGCTAAAGGACCACCAAAGACAATTAAGGCTCTTTGATATAACGGTTTTAAAACGAATAATTTTTCTCTGTCTTCGCCGCTATATTTTTTAATTATTTTTTCTTGATCGGCTTGAGAATAAACATTTCGATCACCAAAAAATTTAACATATCCTCCAAGAGGTATCCAACAAATTTTCCACCTTGTCCCTGATTTATCATTCCAACCAAATAATTCTTGACCAAAGCCAATTGAAAAGTCAGTAACTCCTACCCCGTATCTTTTTGCAAAATAATAGTGCCCATATTCGTGTATAAATACAACAACAATTATCAACACAATAAATGGTAATATATAACTTAACATTTCCTAATTATAATGTTTGATATTATCTAACCAGTTTTTTAACTCAAGCATTCTTTGTGATTTATTTGACACAGCTATCTCATCCTTTATAAAAGCAATATGATTTTTTATCTCGTCTTCATTTTTAAAAACTTTTCTATTATCAATTAATCTTTTTTTTCTAAATTCGATTAAACTTATCATTTTTTCATACGTTATTTCAGGATGATATTGCAGTCCCCAAACTTTTGTATCACCTACAGTAAAATATATACTTTGAATTTTATTTATCTTATTTGATGCGAGACAAATACTATTTTTTGGTAAAGTTACCACCTCATCAAAGTTAAACGCTGGTGAGTTAAAATTATCTTTTTTATTTTTATAAATTGGGTGCTTAAAACCCTCAACACTCATCTTAATTTGATTAGCTATACCAATGTGTGAACTTGCTGCTTTTTTAACTGCACCACCCGCAGCGGTAACAGCTACTTGCATACCCCAACATATAGCTAAAATATTTCTCACCTTTTTTTGGCATTCCTTCATAAACTCAATTTGTTTTTTTATTTCAGGTGTATTATTATAAATATTAAGACTACTCCCACCCCATATTAATCCATCATAATTAGAAAGCTTTTCAATAATTGAGTTACAATTTTCATCTGACGATGGATTTACAACGTCTAAGTTCAGATTATCTACATAGTAATTTAAACTTTCTTTTAAACTTTCAGTGTGAGTTTTAATGCCCACTTTCGAAAAACTCTGATTTTCCTCTCTTAAATTTCCCTCTACCACCAAAATATTAAAATTATTCATTAAAATAATTCACCCGACATGCTGTGTTGATACATTATTTTCATATCATCTAATGTCAATTTTTTTGGATTCCCACCAGTAGATGGATCATTTAAAGCCATTTTTGATAGTTTATCTAAATCAAAGTCATTATTTTCTATAACTTCAGAAAGTTTATGTGGAATATTAAGATTGTTTCTTAAATCTAATACCCAATTGAGAAATGTATCAAAAGATTTGTCCTTTAAATCTAAATATTCACAAACTTTAACAATTTTATTTTCAATTACATCTCTATTAAAACTTAACACATAAGGCATGAATATTGCATTTGAAAGACCATGATGAATATTGTTTGCAGCATTAACTGGGTGACTCAAAGAATGAATTCCGCCTAGTCCTTTTTGGAATGCAGTAGATCCCATACTCGCAGCAGTTAACATATTCATTCTGGCTTCAATATTTGATCCATTTTTCACTGCTTCTAATAACCATTTCTTAATTAATCTCATCCCTTCAAGAGCGATACCATCAGCCATAGGATGATAACCAGGTGCACAAAAAGCTTCTAAATTATGTGCAAGTGCATCCATACCAGTTGCAGCAGTTACATTGGGAGGAAGATCTATCGTTAAAGTTGGATCCAAAATAACTATTGATGGTAAAAATTTTGGATGAAAGATAATATTTTTTACTCCTGTTTTTTCATTTAAAATAACTGAAGCTCTACCAGTCTCTGAACCTGTACCAGCGGTGGTAGGAACAGCAATGATTGGTGATATTTTTTCAGAGTTAGCTTTCTTCCAATTGTCTCCAACATCTTCAAAATCCCATATTGGCAAAGTTTGACCAGACATAAAAGCTATTGCTTTTCCAACATCTAAACCACTTCCACCTCCAAAAGCTATTACTCCATCACATTCTTTTTCTTTATAAAATACAACACCCTCGTGTACATTTGTGCCTGTGGGATTGCCTTTCACATTTGAATAAACTTCTACGGTTACATTTTCATTTTTTAAATTTATTAAAGTATCTTTAACAATTTTTTTATTAACTAATTGATCATCAGTTACGAATAAAGGTTTTTTTAAATTTAAATTTTTACATGCCAATGAAATATCTTTAATTCTATTTTCACCAACCCACATAGTTGTTGGATAGTTCCAATTAAATTTTTTCATCTTATATTGATTGTTTTTTTATTAATTCCTCAATCTCTTTTATCATAATTTTGGGAGACTTCATTGCAGGATATATCTTTTGTGCTTTTTTATAACTTAAAATAGCTTTTTCATAATTTTTTAGATGAATGTTAACAAGTCCTTGTCCAGCAAGTGCTCCAAAATGCCTTTTTTCTAATTTCAATACCTTGTCGATATCATTTTGAGATTTTTGAAATTCTCCTAAAAGAAAAAAGACTGTTGCACGTTTATTCCAAGCTTCTGCCCAATACGGATCAATTTCAATTACCTCCGAAAATAATTTAACAGCTTCATTTAATTTTTGATTATCTGCTAATTTAGATCCTTTGAGTAGCATTAAGGTTAATTCATTATTTTTTGGGTGGGTACTCCAAATCTTCCAAATTTTTTGTTCAATTTCAGAAGTAAATTTTGAGTTTGTATCTTGTAATTTATNAAAAAGAATATNTAATTCTTTNTCTCTTTCATTTGCTACTAATTGATCAGTCAAAAAAAAAATAAAAAAAAATAAATAAAGTAATTTTTTCATTTTTATTCAAATTTCTCTTTTTTAATCACTTGATATTCAAAATTTTGGGAGGTTTCGTTTATTTGTAAAAGTTTTGCCCCATTTTTGGTATGGAACTTTGTTGCCATCTTCGTCAATGGAGACAGTGTAACTAATCGATTTAGATGGTTAGATTTTTTTATTTTTTTATAAACTTCTTTTACTATTAATTTTCCACCACCTTTTTTTTTGGACCAAACAGTGTATGCAATTGCAATTTGTCCTACATTTTGGTCTCTATGAGTGCTCTGTAAATGGGCGTCCTTGCTAAATTTATCCAATTCTATGACATTTTTTGGGACTTTATTAGTAAAAGCAAAGCACATCACTGCATGAATTTCTTTATTATACTTCACACCAAAAATCTTTCTTCCATAACTTGTTCTAAAAGTATTGTCTAACTCTGGTCTTACTGGATCCTCCTTAGTATTACACTCTTTAAGTTCAACTAATTCAGCTCCTTTTATCCAACTAAATAAACTGTTAATATTTTTACTTATAATTTGCTTATTTCTTCTAATTCTAGCTTTAATCCTAGGTTTAAATTTTTTATTATTTTTTAAGCTGCTATTCTCTAAGTATCTTGAAGTTAATTTTTCTCGAACACTTTTAAATATTTCTCTCATTTTATTTAGATCTTTTTTTCATTGTTTTAAAAATATAATAAAGCAAAAATTGAAATTAAAAATACTATGAAAATAGTTGTAGCAATATAATTGATTTTAATTTTAAATTTTTCATAAATCTTATCATTTATCTTTTCCCAAAAAAGAACAATCAGAAATAAAATTGCTGCGGGAATAATAAATTTTAGCATGTTTTAGTAATTAACTTTTATCTCCAACATATACTGATACGCCTCTGGAATTTATATCTACATCAAATTTTTTATGTAATGGTGGAAAAGCTCTTTGTGAACAGTCTAATCTATCGCATGTTCTACATGACACACCAATCGGTATCTCATTTGATTTATCACCAACATTTAAATTTTCAGTATAAATAAAATCTTTTGCATACTTAGCTTCACACCCAAGTCCAATTGATAAAATACTTTTAGATTGACCAAATCTTCCAATCCCTTTTTCGACTGTTCTAGCTATACAAACATACTTTTCACCATTGGTCATTTTACTGACAGCTGCTTGAATTACACCAGGTCTTGTAAGAGCTGAATAAACATTCCATCTTGGGCAAGCTCCGCCGTATCTTGGTATTTCGATACCAGAAAGTGATAGGCGCTTAGAGATATTTCCTGCCATATCAACTCTTAAAAAATGAAATGGAATACCAGGTAATTTTGGATCTTGGAGACATGTTACTCTATGAGCGACCTGTTCAAAAGAAGTTGCAAAAGTATTTTGAAGTAACTCTAGGTCATATTTAAGTTTTTTACATTCTGTGTGAAAAAGTTTGTAAGGCATTAATATAGCCGCACCAGCATAATTTAATAATGCAACTTTTGTTAAATCTTTAGATTCTTTTGAGGGAAAGGTAAATTTAGTTAAATACTCTTCTATTTTATCAATTGCGCCTTCATGAGCAATTTGAGCTGCTGCGTGAAGTTTTTTTGTTTCTAATGAACTATAATCACTTAATAATAACTCCTTTTTATTTTTATTATATATTTTTGAAAATGGTTTATTTTCTTCAGGAATGACATCTTTAACTGTAATTGCATATTCAGATTTTAAATAATCACATAAGGCTACATATCTTGTACGATTATTTTTTTGAACTTTTTCAAAAACGCTATTAGCAAAATCCTCTAATTTTGGAAAATAATTTTTATTTTCTTGTAAAAAATCTGATATTACCTCTCCCGGAAAAGAATTTTTTCTGTTATCAACAATCTTACCCGAAATTTTTTCAATCTTATTTACAAGCTCATGATCTTTTTTTTTTAAAATATCGCCTAATCTAACAATCGCTCTCCCAATTTTTGGATTTGTATTTACCAAATCTTTGACCTCTGGACTTAAAATATCCAAATCTTCGAATAATTTATCATCTAAAATTTCTGACAAAGTATTTTCTAAATTAATGTCCGTTTTTAATGTGAGTTGAGAAAGTTCAATATTCAATTTTTCACAAATTTTTAACAGTAAATCACCGTCTATTTTCCTTTTACCGCCCTCAATCAAATTTAAATAACTAGGAGAGATATTTAACTCTTCGGCAAGTTTATTAGCTTGAAGTCCCAATTGTCTTCTAAAAGCCTTGATTTTTGGTCCAATTTTTAGATCTAATTGACTCATTTGCAATTTTGTAAATTCTGTAAATTTATATTTACAATATTTTTCCACAATTTACAAGGCTTTTTCATTTTTTTATAGATTTTGTAAATCTTGTAAATTATAAAATTTACATGGACGATAAATTAAAAAACCACGAAAATGAAGCTCAAATCATAAAACATGAGGATCTGGCTAGACATAATAGCAGAGGAATTTACATGAGGGATGATCATTGTGATTGGGGTTCAAGTGGAATGAAAGATCTAGTTGAGACCCTAAACGACTCAAATTAATTTTTTCATTCAGCTTGTTTCATTTAAAGAAAGATAACATTAATCAGAAAGAAAATTTAAAATGAGTGCAGAAAATATTTCATACGAATTAAAGAGATTTGCAGGAATTAAGAGAGACTACACTCCTGAAGATGTTGAAAGATTAAGAGGCTCAATAAAAATTGAATATTCATTATGTAAGCAACAATCTACTAAATTATGGAAGCTTTTAAATACTGAAAATTACGTGAACACCTTAGGATCTTTATCAGGTAACCATGCTGTGCAACATGCTAAAGCAGGTTTAAAAGCTATTTATTTAAGTGGTTGGCAAGTTGCGGCAGATGCTAATAGTGCTGGTGAAATGTATCCAGACCAATCTTTGTATCCATATGACAGTGCTCCAAAACTTGTTGAGTCGATGAACAATGCACTTTTAAGGGCGGACCAAATTCAACACATGGAACTCCAAGATGGGGATATGAAAAAAGATAAAAGAGTTGATTATATGTTACCAATTATTGCTGATGGAGAAGCTGGTTTCGGAGGTCCATTAAATGTATTTGAATTAGCTAAAAAATTTATAAAAGCTGGAGCAGCAGGTGTTCATTTTGAAGATCAATTAGCAAGTGAAAAAAAATGTGGTCACATGGGAGGTAAGGTTTTAGTACCAACTGGAACAATGATTAAAAATTTAAAAGCTGCAAGATTGGCTGCAGATATAGCGGATGTACCGTTAATTATATTAGCAAGGACAGATGCTAATGCAGCAAAATTAATTACTAATGACCATGACGAAAATGATAAACCGTTCTTAACTGGAGAAAGATCTCCAGAGGGATTTTATTATGTAAAAGCCGGTATAGAACAAGCAATATCAAGAGGTTTAGCTTATGCACCATATTCAGACTTAATTTGGTGTGAAACAGCTACGCCAAACCTTGAAGAAGCAAAAAAATTCGCTGATGCAATCCATGAAAAGTATCCTGGAAAACTCTTAGCATATAATTGTTCTCCATCATTTAACTGGAAAAAGCATTTATCAGACTCAGAAATAGCCTCATTCCAAAAAGAAATAAGTAATATGGGTTATAAATTTCAATTTATTACACTTGCTGGTTTCCATACACAAAATATTGCAATTTTTGAACTTGCAGAAAAATATAAAAAAGAAGGTATGACTGCATACTCAAAAATTCAACAACAAGAATTTGCTCGTGAAAAAGATGGTTATACAAGTGTTAAACATCAAAGAGAGGTTGGTACCTCATATTTTGATGCAGTTTCAAATACCATCAGTAGTGGAAAAAGTTCGACTACAGCGATGGAAGGTTCTACAGAATCAGAACAATTTTAATTAACACCCTCTTGATAATATAGTTGATCAACTGGCCCAGAAATGGGTCAGTTAGTTAATTTAACTTTTAATATTGTAACCTTTTTTAAGCAGAGATGAGACACTAATCACACATACAATAAAAAATAAGATCATAAGACCTACACTTATCCATATATTAAAATCTGAAATACCATAAAAAGAGTACCTTAAGCCATTGATAAGATAAACAACTGGATTAAAGTAAGTAATCATTTGCCAAAACTCAGGCAGCATATCTAATGAATAAAGACTTCCTCCCAAAAAAACCATAGGAGTTATAACCAATGATGGAACTATAGACATTTGTTCAAAATCTTTACTGACCAAACCGATTAAAAACCCAAATAAAGCAAAAGTAAATGACACTAAGATAAGCAAAAAAATCATTAATATTGGATATTGAACTTGAACGTCTACAAAAAAAAGAGAGGTACAAAATATTACAAAACCTACGATCAAAGTTTTAGTAGCACCAGCGCTAACAAAAGCTAAAACAATTTCAAAAGTTGAAATTGGTGCAGCTAAAATTTCATAAATAGTTCCATTAAATTTAGGAAAAAAAATCCCAAAAGATGTATTGCTTATCGATTGTGTTAATAAAGTTAACATCAAGAGTCCTGGAACAATATAAGATCCATAGCTAATTCCATCAATTTTTTGAACATAACCACCTATGACTGAACCAAAAACAATGAAATACAGAGACGTTGATATTACAGGAGATAGAAGTGACTGACCTAACGTTCGTCTAAAACGATCCATCTCATGAAGATAAATAGCCTTTAAACCATAAAAATTAATTTTCATTATTTTCTCTCACTAATGTTACAAATATTTTTTCTAAATTACTCTGCTCAGTCTTCAAATCTTTTAATTTCAAACCAGAGTCTTTTATATCCTGTAAAAGATTAGTAATACCAGTTTGTTTTTCCATAAGATTATATGTGTAATCTAAAGACATTCTATTATTTCCAATACCTAAATTATATTTCTTTAAAGAGGTCGGTACTTCTTTAATTTCTTGTTGTAATTCTACTGTCAGTGTTTTGTGGCCCATTTTTTTTAATAACTGAATCTTTTCTTCTACAATAATTATTTCACCCTGATTAATTACACCCACCCGATCAGCAATCGCTTCAGCTTCTTCAATATAGTGTGTAGTTAGTATTATAGTAACACCTGTTTCTCTTAAAGATTTTACTACCTTCCACATTTCCTGTCTTAATTCAACATCTACTCCTGCTGTTGGTTCATCTAAAAATAAGATTTGAGGTTCATGCGATAATGCTTTAGCAATCAGAACCCTTCTTTTCATTCCTCCAGATAACTGACGAAGTATTAAATCTTTTTTATCCCAAAGTGTTAATTGTTTTAAAACTTTTTCAATATGTTTTGGATCAGGTTTTTTTCCATATAAGCCTCTTGAATATGAAACATTATTAAATACCGTTTCAAATTGTTCGAGAGTAAGCTCTTGTGGAACTAGTCCTATTCTTGATCTAGTTTCTCTATAATCTTTAATTATATCAAAGTTTTCAACAGTGATTTTTCCAGAGGTCGGTTTTACAATACCACAAATTATACTTATAAGAGATGTTTTGCCCGCTCCGTTCGGGCCTAACATCGCAAAAATTTCTCCTTTATTAATTTCTAAATTGATATTACTTAAAGCTTTGAAACCATTATCATAAATTTTAGAGAGATTTTTTATTTCAATTAGTTTTTGCAACATCGTAAATGTTATATAGTGATTAATTTTACTTATACAATCTTGAATTATTTAAATTTTTTACCTTCAAAACAATTAGTGGGAAGAAAGTAGCTACTAGAAAAGATGAAAATAACAATGATTGATTAATGAAAGTTGGAAATAACTCTTTTGATAAAAAAATACCAACTAACAAACTTTTAGAAAAATCTGGTGTTGGAAACAATAAAAAACCGCTTATTAGTCCAATGATTATAGAAAAATAGGCTATTTTTTCATTAATTCTTTTGTCAAAAAAACTATAAAAGATTGTAACAACAAATGCACAACAAAATAGGTCTGCTAATAAAAAAAGATACAATATATCAAATCCTTTCGAAGCAATAACAAAAGATATTAAAGATAGCATCAAAATTAAGTATTTTGAAAATTTTAGGTAGTCTATTTTCATTTTTTTATTAAATTTAAATACTGCTTTACCATCAACAACTATTAGGCTTGAAATTGCATTAATTAAAGTATCAACTGTTGAAATTGTCAAAGTTAGTCCAAGCGTTAAAAGTATCAAAGATAATAAAGTTGAGTTTTCTTTAAGTAAAAGTGAAAAAAAACCAAGATCTGGTCTTATATTTGGATCAATAGAAAAAGCCACCATTCCAATAAAACCCATATAAAAAACTATTGGAATAATTATAAAAAAAGACACGATTAAACTTCTTTTTAATGTAATGAAATTTTTAGCAGCATAAACCCTTTGCCAATTACCTTGATGAAATAAATTTGTAGCAGCTACTGCAATAAAAAAGGTAAAACCAGCTGTGTAACCTGGAATATATGATGCACTTATTAAATGTGGATTTCTAACTTTTATAAATCCAAAAGAAAATTGACCTAAAGTAAAACCCTTTATTATAAAAAAAGATACTATTAAAAGAATTAAAATAAAAATCATTTGTATATTGTCTGTAAATAATGAGGCTCTCAGACCACCATAAAGAGTGTAAGTTAATGTGGTTAATAATACTATCAAAGCAGTTAACCACAACGGGGTTCCAGAAATATAATTTATTAGTACCGAAATAGCAGTTACCTCTGCACATAAAAAGATAAACATATAAAAGATCATCATTAACAAAATAAGTTTAAATAAACTTTTGCCAAATTTTTTTCTTAAAAATTCAACTAGAGTTGACCCATTTGGAAATTCTTTTCTGATTTTTTTTCCTAAAAAAATAAGAAGGAGCATTGGAAACGCTGTTCCTAATGAATATCCTATTATTGACCCAATGCCTCCCCAAGTTGAGGCAGATACTGGCCCAAATAAAATCCAAGCACCTAAAGCAGATGCTGTTAAACTTGTTGTCAAAGAAAATAATCCAACACTTCTATTTGCAGTAAGATAATTATTCAAATCTTGGAATTTTTTTGAATAAAAAATTCCAAAAAAAGCAAAAAATAAACAGATAAAAATTAATAAAGCTAATGAGAATGTTTGACTTATAAAAAAAGTATTCATTTTCCCTTTCTGAATTACCGGACAGGTTCTTAGAGTATGTTCTCAGTCTGTTAAGACACCCCTATAAATTTTATATCATTATATTAATTAAATTAGAAAAGTAAAATATATATAAAATTATGTTTAGATGATAATTTTATCTATCTGTGACTCGGCCTCTTTTATAGATTTTTCATAATCTAAAGCCATTTGATCTGCATTTATAGTCTCAATTTTATCAATACCAAAAAAATTTAAAATAAATTTCAACCAAGGTGTTAAAAAATCCTCCTTGCTATTTAATTTAGTGCCTCCTGAAGTAATTACCAAATAAGCTCTCTTATTTTTTAATAAACCCTCTCTTCTTCCATTGGGTTTAAATTTGAAAGTTTCTCCCACTCTAGCTGCCAAGTCAGACCAGGCTTTTAGGGTCGCAGGAGGACCGTAATTATAAATTGGTGCAGAAATTATAATAATATCACTTTCTTTAAGTTCTTTAACTAATTGATTTGAAAGTTCAAACATCTTTTTATGATTCTCATTTTGATCTTTCTCATCAATATTCATTCCAGACTCTGTTAATCCTGAAACAAAAACCATTTCATCATTTAAATCTCTATATCTTATTATATCATTTGGCTTTTTAATTTTATTAAGTAATTTTTTTGCTAGAGCCCTTGAAGTAGACCCTTCTTTTCTAGCGCTAGAATCTATTTGATAAATTTTCATAATTTAGTCTAACCAAAATTTTGTAAAAATGGGAAAAAATTTAACAAATAATATCCCAAAGCTTGTAATTGATTAGTTAATATCAGGATACCAGTTAATAACAAAATAATTCCACCTATTTTTGATACTAGATTTATATTTTTTTTAAAGTTTTTCGAAAAAATTAAAAACTTTTGAATTAGATATCCTGATAGAATAAAAGGTATAGCTAATCCCAAAGAGTAGAACGTTAAAAGTAATATTCCTTTATTTATACTTTCTTCAGTTGAAGCTAAGACTAATATTGAGCCCAATATTGGACCTATGCAAGGTGTCCATCCAAAAGCAAAAGCCATACCTATTAATATTGGGCTATAAAAATTTGAGTTAATCCTTGCATCAATTCTTTTTTCAAAATTTAAAAATTTTATATTAATCAATCCGATAATGTGGAGTGATAGTAAAATAATAACTAATCCAGCTGCAATTCTTAATTCATATGAATTTTGAAGAAGTGCTTGACCTACAAAGGTTGAAGCCGCGCCAAGTAATATAAATACTATTGAAAATCCAGCTGTAAACAAAATTAATGGGATTAGATTTATATTTTTTTTTGCGGTCAACTCATTTAAAGAACTTCCAGAAATATAAGATATGTACCCAGGTATTAAGGGTAAAACACATGGTGATAAAAAACTAATTAGACCAGCTCCTAATGCAATTAATAGTTCGATCATTCTTAGTGATTTTATCCTTTAAGCCCAAGATGAGTATATTTCACATTCAAATAATCTTTGATTGCCATAGATCCACCTTCACGTCCATAACCACTTTGTTTAATACCTCCAAAAGGTGCTTCGGCAATAGCTACCATAGGTGTGTTAACGGCAACTGAACCTGTCTCTAATTGTTCTGATGCAAGATGTGCTGTCTCCATTGAGTTAGTACATACATAACTGCACAAACCAAGCTCATGATTGTTAGCTCTTTCAATTACATCATCGAAAGATTTAAATGATAACATTGGAACTAGAGGTCCAAAAGGCTCTTGTTTCATTATTGTAAAATCATCTTTTACATCATCAAATATTGTAGGCTCGTAATAAAAACCTTTATTAAATCCTGATGGTCTCTTTCCGCCTAGTAAGACTTTTGCGCCTTCTTCTTTAGTTTTCTCGACTAACTCCTCTATTTCATTTAATCTCTTTTTTGTAGTTAATGGACCTAATTGAGTTGAGGGATCCATACCGTCACCTATTTTCAATTTTTTTGTTTTTTCTATAAATAAATTTACAAATTCATCTTTTTTTCTCTCGTGAATATAAAATCTGTTAGGCGATATACAAACTTGACCATTATTTCTAAATTTAGCAGCAATTGCCATATCAGCTGCCTTTTTAATGTCAGCATCATCAAATACAATAAAAGGTGAGTGGCCTGACAGCTCCATTGTTACTCTTTGAACTTTATCTGCAGCTTGTTTTAATATTAACTTTCCAACTCTCGATGAGCCAGTAATGGAAATTTTTTTAACTATATCTGAAGCTATCAATTGTTGAGCGATACTTGGTGGATCGCCTGATAAAAGATTTACTACACCTGGTGGGACACCACATTCTCTACATACATCAACCATCTCCATTACAATTCCTGGAGTTATTACATCGGGTTTAACTATAACAGAACAACCAGCTGCTAATGCTGTTGAAATTTTTCTAGCAGATAACACTGCAGGAAAATTCCAAGGTGTTAATGCTGCAACAACACCAACTGGTTGATAGTAAACATGTACTCTTGTATCCTCAAATCTACTTTCAACAGTTTGTCCATAAATTCTTTTTGTTTCTTCGGCATTCCATTCAAAAATATCTGCAGCACCTCCTACTTCACCTTTAGCTTCTGCGAAAGGTTTTCCAACTTCTAATGTCATCCATTTAGCAAGCACATCTTGTTTCTCTCTCATTTTGTCTGCTATTCTTCTGATGATGTAAGATCTTTGCCAAGGAGCAGTTTTTTTCCAGACTTCTAATCCTTTTGCAGCAGACTTTAATGCTCTATCAACATCCTCAGGCGTAGCTTTAGAGGCTTTTCCCAAAACTTCTTCATTTGCTGGATTAATTACTTCGTAAGTTCCTCCATCTGATGATTTTTGCCATTTACCATCGATAAATTGTCCAAATTTTTCGTACAT
>FUFK010055178.1_pt1 | contig 13484 bp, 18 predicted proteins | sample 1021851 | NCBI WGS metagenome assembly FUFK01 (sample SAMEA51879418, study PRJEB19060) | metagenome | reverse complement strand
GATACTTTTTCTGCCATAGCAGGTCATCTGAATCCATCAAATTCTTTTTTGTAAAGTTGATGGCGTTTAGATATTCTTTTAATTCGTAACTCATTTGAATTTAACCTGGGACATAAGTTCAGTAAGACAAGCCACCAGATTAATTTCTTGATCAGCAACAAAGGCAGATTTGTATTGATAATCAGCAATAATTAAAACTGCATGAGGTATAGTTTCAGGTTGTAAGTTCTCATACATTGAATCATATATCTTACGAAATATCTTTACAGGATCATTGTCAAGATTATTGACTACCCATTTTCTCATGTCGCTAAACTCTTTACCTTTTAAATGTGTTACTAACGTTTTTAAATTTTCATCAGATACATTTACAAGAATACCTGCGTCTATAACACCAGATACAGAATATCTTTGTAACTCATTTATCAGTTTTCTAAAATCAGGAAAGTGTTTCTTAATTAATTCTGCAAGGACCTTTTCTTCATAATCTACATTTTGTTCTTTGAGAATATGAACAGATCGCTCAAATAATTTAGTAGCAAGTTTNCCTTTGTCTTTTGGATTTATCTTGAACTCNATATTAGAAAATCTACTATGTAGNGGATCNATNATTCTATTCTTAAAATTACAAGTTAAAATAAATCTACANTTTGCATGAAACTCCTCAATGAAACCTCTCAACGCAGGTTGAGTAGATTGTGGATTGAGATAATCAGCCTCGTCTAAGATTACAACTTTCTTACCACCAGATAGTGATACAGTAGAAGCAAAGTTTTTAATCTTGTTTCTTAATACATCAATGCCACCTTCTTCNGAACCATTGATCATAATCCAATCACAGTTCAGTTCTTCACACAATGCTTTTGCAACTGTGGTCTTACCAATACCTGGCGTGCCTGAAAATAAAAGATTAGATAGTTCGCCTTTCTGAATGAAAGACTTAAATAATGTTTTTAATGATGTTGGTAATATACAATCATTAATAGTCTTTGGTCTATATTCTTCGACCCATAAAAAATCCATACTCATAATTCACCTTATTCACAATTTAAAAATTAAAATTAGCCAGAGATAGTAGAGTCAGGCTCTAATGCTATCCAGTATTCTATTGGTAACTTTTTGTGTTTAAAGTGAGATATAGATTTTGAAGATACTGAAACATCATAATCACCTGGTAACATTTTCATATTCTCTACTTTGAAATAGAAAGTATAATCTGCTGTTGCGCCTTCGCCAACAACTATGTCAAAGTTATTTGATGTGTCATTCTTTTTATCACATACTTTTAAAACTATATTGCCACCTTTTTCACCTACTAAAGCAAGATCAGGTGCTTTCAATATTGCAGCCATTTTTTTCAGTTGTTCAAGGACTGATTCTGATAAACTAAAAGTAACTTCTGCTTCTGGCATATTTACTTCTTTAGTTGGTGCTACAATTACTGATGGATCAGAATAAAAATATTTTACTTTAGACTTACTGCCTTCAGCAGATATAGTCATATGTTTATCTTGTAATGATAGTTCAGGTTTATTCATGCCTGATACTACAGCAAGAAACTCGTTAAGATCATAGATACCAAACTCGGTATCAAATGTTTCATCTATACTTGCCTTAGCAAATATATTTCTCATAGTAGATATCGTTGATAATTCTTTTCCTGGTTTGATCAAAATGTTTGTATTGATTTCAGAAAAGTTTTTTAAAACGTTTTGTGTATTTGTATTTAGTTTCATAATATTAATTTCACCTTTGTTGTTTGTTTTATTATATCAAAATAAAAAGGGCCTGTCAAGCAGGCCCTCATAATAATTATACAGTTTGTATGTAATTGTCAGCGTCAATAGCAGCAACTGGTATACCAAGATGTTTACATAAAGCACCTAAGTCAATAGCATGAAATCCTCTCATACCATTTCCGTGATTATTGTAAAGATGAGCAATTCTTAATGCTATACCTTCAGTAGGTTTGCCATGTATTGTTCCTTTTAAAAAGTTTTTAGCACCAATACCTTGTGCAATTGCACTTTTCACTATATCATCATTTAACTTTGGTAGTATATCTTGATTTGCTAAAAAAGTTGTAAGGCCTGATAAAAATAAAGCATTGATACTAACTCTGCCTTTCATTTTATCACTCATTAATCCTGCTGCTTCAACAGCATATGATACATCATAATCATTAAGAGTATCTTGAAATGTTTTATATCCTGTTAGTTTAGGACCATTTTTCTGACCTATCTTTTTAATGTGCATGCCAATTTTTCTTAAAGTTTTAGCAAAGTCTATCGCCCATGTTTCATTTGCTACATATGCAGCTTTGAAATTCTGTTCAGCATTTTGACTATAAACATGATAACCCATATCAGTATATACTTGAGCTTCATGTTGCCTACATTCTTCTTCGCTAAGGGTTTTGTCATGAACATGAATATTACCATAAATTGGAATACCTTTCACAGCACAAAAAGATGACCTGTGGACTCCATCTACTATATAATAGTTACCATCTGGTCTTTGAAATATCTTGATACCAGAAGCAGAGGGATAACTAAACCCTCCTCGTCTATCAATATTTTGATATAACTTTTGATAGTTAAAGTCCTCAACAGCTCTATTATACTTACCATCAATCAAAACTTTATCAAAATCTTTTGGTTCTATTTTAAAGTTATTGTAGTGAAATTTTTCCTCTTGTGGAAATTGTAAAGCGTTAAAGTTTGCTAAATTAATTTGTTGATTTGTTTTAATTCTATTGTTTATTAATTCGTTAATAGAATAGGTGTTATCTGGATCCCACTGTGTAGGATTGTTTTGATTATTCATTTTATTCTCCTTTGAAAACAGTTTGTCGTTTTCAATGTTTGTTTATGTAGGACAGTTATATCGCCTACACTTTTATTTATAAGATATGGGGCATTGTTTAAACAACACCCCTTATCTAGTCAAATTATTTTATGTCGATTGTTCTTGGTTTCTTTGAATCAGGAACTATCTTTTCTAATTCGACAATTAACATTCCGTCTTTTAATTCTGCACCATTTACAACTACATCATCTGCTAATGTAAATGATCTGCTGAATTTTCTTTTCGAAATGCCTCTATGGATTACATCCTTTTCGTCCTTGTCATCACTCTCAACTGATTTAATTGTTAGTTGATTGTCAGCATATTTGACCTCAATATCTTTTTTGCTGAAACCAGCAAGTGCCATTTCAACTTGATAATTTAAGTCATCTATTTTGTTAATGTTGTAAGGTGGATAAGATGTTTGTTGTTTGACCGTGTATTCTAATGTATTATTAAAGTGATCAAATAGTTCATCAAATCCTACTGAGAATGGACGTAATTCGTTCCATATTGATAAGGTTCTATTCACCATTTTTTTCTCCTTGTTAAGCGAGTTAATATAATGATACCTCCTAATGAGCGTATCATAACTATTTATAAGGCAGTTTTTAAGGATCTACTGCCAAACCTAAATCGGTGCCTTTGCGGAAGACACTCTACCTCTTAATGTCAGGGCTTACGAACTGCCTAACATTACTATTTATACAGCAGAATACTTATATGCGTATTTTTGTTTGCCGTATAAAGCACGGATGCCCGCCGACACAACATCTTGAATATTGTTTTTCAAGACTTTTCTAGCGCCTGCAGCCAAAATCGCTTTCGTAGGTTTACCCATACGATAAGAAGTGCCATTTGATGTTTGGTTAATATACACCATATGACCTTCTTCTCTTAATGTATCTATCATCGCTCTTGGTGATGTTAGATCAAATCTATTTCTTAGTGTCTGCCAAGTTACTGGTCTGCCACTAGATAATAGACTTAGGACTTTTTGTTTTTTTGTAAAGGCTTTTCTACCCATAATAAATCAACTCCTTCAAGTTTGTTGCCATTAGTTTATTACATTATTTGACACGGACAACTATCGTATCAAGTAATTCTTTTAGAGATACTTTTCTCTCAATCTGTTTTCTTTAGCAACCCTTCTTAAACTCTCTTTAAGTTTTCTTTGTCGCTTCAAGGTAGGTTTTTCATAATATTGTCTTTGTCGTAACTCTCTCATAAGACCATCTTTTTGTATCTTCTTTTTAAGAACACGAATAGCTTTCTCAACATTATTATTTCTAACCTGCACTTCTATTGTCATTATAAACCCTTTATTAAAAATTTCTTAATAACATTTTTGGTAGGTATCACAGTAGTGTTACCACCATCACCCATTTCCATTTTGTTGTTATAGTTATAATCACTCATAAGAATGTGAACTTTCTTATCATGTTTAACTAACCAACCTGTCGATACACAGGTTGCTGGTTTCATATTCTGAATGTCATCCATTTCTTTCCATGAACTATCACTCTGGATATCTTCCCAATAAATTAAATAAAAATCATATAAGAATGGTATTTCAGGAACATCATCTTTAAATTTTTTTGATTTAACTTTTTTCATATCACCATGCTATCATATTTTTTATATAGTGTCAAGCTGTAGAAAAGGGGCGCCGAAACGCCCCACTACATTATGAAGTGAATTTCTAGTAACTAACGTTACCATCCTCATCACTATCGGAATCTTCGTCAATGGTATTATCAGATTGTAACCAATTAGATACATCTTCGCCGCCATCAATCTTAGTGTAAAGATCAATGAAAGACGTTTTGGTATCATTATCAAATCTGTTGGTACACATTTGAATAGATTTCATTTTATCTTTAAAGATAGCATAAGCGTCAACGATATGAACTAATCGTCTAGTAGATATGATTTCATCTACGCCGCCTTCGTAAAATGTTTTTCTGATAATGTCAGCCCAAGTGATTAAGTTTTCAGCAAACTTTTTGTCAATTTGTTTTGTAAGACCTTTTTGTGTCATTACGTTATCTAACATTTTAATCTCATTCTTATTTGAAGGATAAGATTGTTCCACGGTAATAGGAAAACGTTCTAAAAATGCTTCGTTCAGTATGTTAGTACCGATAAACTTACCATCTTCGGATCCTTGACCTTTAGTATTGGCAGTAGCGATTACATTGAAACCGTTAGCAGGTTTAACGAACTTATTAATCTTTTTAATAAACACGCCGTTACCCTCTAATATAGGTTGTAAACACATAATTTTATTAGAAGCAAGGTCAATTTCATCAAGAAGAAGCACAGCCCCTCTTTCCATTGCCTCGATTACAGGACCATTTTGCCAAACAGTTTGACCGTCTTGCAATCTGTAACCACCGAGTAAATCATCTTCATCGGTTTCGATTGTAATGTTTACACGAATACACTCTCTTTTAGAAACAGCACAAGCTTGTTGCACATTCATGGTTTTACCATTACCTGATAAACCAGTTATAAAGATAGGATAAAATTGTTTTGATGTAACAATAGATTTGATATCTTTAAAATGACCCCAAGGTACAAAGACCGGGTCTTTAGTAGGCACAATGTTACCAGTTAGACTAGAAACAACGTATGCCGCCTGACTAACAGTATCGGTNTTAGGTTGTTCTTCTTCAAGTGGAACATTTGTAAGATTAGGAGAAAAATCATTACCTTCGATAGGTAAAGAATAAACTCCACGTTTAACTTTGTATTGATCAGATTTTAACCAACTAGGATTTTTAAGTTTACCTTGTTTTACAAGGTCGTTGATTTCTGATCTAGTGATTTCTGTTCGACCGTATGTCTTATACAGTAAATCAACAGCATTTATTTGATCAGTATTTAATTTCATAATGTAGCCTTTCTCAATTATAGCACTAAGCTATCATAGTTTACAAAATAAATCAAGCAAATAATGGCGAAAAAACCCCTTGTTTTCTGCGAAATATCCATTTTGTTTGTTCTCATTTTGTTCTTTTTCTTAAAAAAGGGGGCAAAAGCCCCCTTAATTTGACTATTGACTTTCATTTACCTGACTTAATGTAGGTAAAGAATAAGTACCCCTACCGATTCGGTAAGAGTTGTTTTTCATCAACCAAGCAGGTTTGGTGATGCCGTGTTTACTTTGTAAAGAAATAATATCTTTACGAGTAATTTCGGAAGTGAAACCTTCCTCATTAGCCATTTTTACAAATGACTCTTGAGCAGGTGTCAATGATGGTGTATTAGTATTATTGTCCATAATATATTCCCTTCTTTCAATTAAGCAACTTTTGAGATAAACTTGTTTAGCATAANTCTACTTTGTTTGTTACCTTTCAATGTAGATGTAAACAATCTTTTAATCTCACCTTTTTTAGCATTTTCAGATGGTGTTGCCATTTGACCATCTTGAACTTGCATATTATCTCCTGCAAGGAGATAAATTTCATCATAGCCTGTGCTGTGAGTAACAGTAACTACTTTGTCTTTTCTAAACTGAGCATGGATTTTAGAACGCATTTGATAATCAAAATATTTATCCATAGCATAGTTATCAATTCTTTTTCTAGCAGATACATAAAAACCTAGAACTTTACTACCAGTTCTATCTTTTAATATCTGTAATAAGTTTTCTGTTAGACCATTAGGGCATCTCCAACCATGATCTACATGATATTGTCTTTTAGTTTTTCTATCTACTAGCACAGCATTCTTATCATAAGACATCATATAACCACGTTTAAATTTATTATTGATAATCTCAGCATATTCATAACCATTATCTGTATCATCTTTTTCAATGATCTTATGATTGTTACCATCAGAGCAACCGTCTGTTAAAAAGATTGTATTCATTTTATCTATTGAATATCTTTTCACAAACGCAGGAACTAATTTATATGCAGCCATGATTGTATCATTAAGTGGAGTNGATGATAAACCATACCCTCTAGGTGTATCTGGTAAATCGTGCATTAAATTATGCTCAACTGGTTTTCTACTTGAAAATCGCATCCATCTACCTTTATCATAAAGACAAGATGTATGAAATAATATTTTCATAGCATTGTCAAATTCTTTAGTATTCATTCTTGAAGATACAAAATTGATTAAGTGAAATTTATTATCAATAGTAATATCATTTAGTTCATAATTAGCAGTAACTTCTTTTCTTCTACTATTACTATTTGAAAAAGCATATACTTCAAAAGGTATCTGAACTTTTTTACAGAATAAAGCAAGGTTCATAGTTTGATGAATAGTTGCCTGTAACTTATCATTCATACTACCTGACCAATCAATAAACATCATCATACCGTGATTTTTACCATCAGGTGTTACAGCAATTCTTTTAAATATATCATCATTAAATTTATAACTATGTAATTTAAGTGGATTGATAATACCTGTTTTATCTTGTTTTGTTCTAGCATATGCGGCAGCAGATTTTTTCATCTCAAATTCTTTTACCATATAATTAACTGATTTGTTTTGTTGAGATAAAAACTTTTTGTATTCTACTTTTAATTGTGATAAAGCAGCAACTTCATAATCCATTCTATGTTCTTTATCATAAAGTTGTTGCCAATCTTGTAAAACTTTTTTGTAGTCAACAACATATTCTTTTAGATTAGTAAATTCATGTGGATTAAAATATTCATTTTCTTTACACTCTTTATCAAGTAATCTTTTTGATTGTTGCGACCAAGCAGTATCAGTTTCAGCAACTGGTTCAGAGCCAGTTGTTTGTTCACCGTTAGATTTGTTTTGTTGCCCAGCGTCACCAGGTTGAGAAGCACCTTCTTCTANTTCTTGTTCTTCTTTTTCTTCTTCATCTTTATCGGTATCAACGTTAGATGTGGTAGTATCTTCTTCATTGTTACCTTCTTTTTGTTCTTCTTCGCCTTGATCATTTTGATTCTCCTTCTTCATCTTGCATTTGAATATCGCCGTCATCATCTTGAACTAATTGTTCAATATCTTTTTCTTCTTTTTCTTTAGAGCAATATTCTGATAATTCTTTAGCAAGTTTTTTTACATCTTCAAATGTTTCTAAGTTTTTCATACGATCAACTATATCTAACTCGGCAGATGTAAAGTCAATATCGGACTCAATGTAACTAGATTTGAAGTGCATATTTAATCTATCAATCAAAAGCATATCATTGATATCACGATCTTTGGTTTTGAAAAAATCTTTTTCTATTAGGTCTCTATAACCACGAATAAATGTTTGTCTAAGACCTGCATATTTTCTTTTAACTAATTTCTCAATACGAGCATCCTCGATAACGTTTAAAAAACTATGTGGTATTTTNTCTATATCAACAGCCTTTTTCCACTCTTTCATAGGAGTGAAAAGTGCATGGCCTATTTCATGAGATAATAATAAATCTAATACATCATTAGACATTTCTTGTTTCCAGATAGGAACAACTAATAATCTTTTTTGTAAATCAAAGAAAGCAGTAGGAACTTTTCTATGCTCTACTGTAATATTTTCTGTAGCAAGTAATTTTGCAAGATAACTTTTTGACTCTTTATTTGTTTTTTTCATATATGCGACTATGCTAATATATATTGGCATAAAAGTCAAGCATATCTGCCATTTTTTTCCCCTTATTTTCTGCGATTTTTTGGAATAAATGTGTTGTATTTTTGCAACAATATCAATGTTCTTGTTTTGTTCTACTATTTTTTAAAGATAAAAGTCGGTTCAAACTTACGTCCTGCAATATCAGGTCTTTTATACTCACCCATATATTGTTGTTTCTGTTTTGTTTCAGTAACTTCACCATCAATAGTTGATACAGCAGAGCCACCTTGTTGAGTTGATAGTGATAACCACCATGTATCTGTATGTTCAAACCCTACCTCTTTTGCAAGTGATACGGTATCTTCTTCAAACGTTTTGTATTGTTTTGTATTTGCAACATTGAGTGCAAGATATTTGCCAGTTTTCAAACCTTTGTGTGCATTGGCAATAGTCTGTTTCAAAAACTTTTCTTTCCACATATCACTAGTTGAGAACTTAATACTAGATTGTTCTGGCTCATCACCGTATGCTTCCCAGCCAAAGTATGGTGGACTTGTGAATACAAAATCTAGTGATTCATCATCTGGTATAAAAGTTTCACTACCTTGTCTTAATAGCATATAATGATTATGAGGGTTGCGGTACTTATCTCTTATTTGTTCAAGACCTTTGAAAGTAGGAATACAAGGGTCTGTGCCAATGTAGTTCACACCAGCAGCGATAGCACCTAGAAGTCTTCCGCCGTACCCCATACTTGGATCCCATACTGTGCCCGGTTCAGTTCCCTCTAGTGGACTATATTTATCTACGAATATATCGTANAATGCGGCCGCTGCCGTAGGTCTGAAATTTGACACCATTTGGGTCCCCGAATAGCGTCTTAACATAGAACGCATATCCGATTCTGTAATCTTACTATGGTGTTTTTGCACAAAGAAAGTGCCTGAAAGAATTTTGTTTAATCCTTTTTTAAGATGTTCTTCATCTTCCCATACTTCTATAGGAGTTTTCATCTTACCACACTTTATACCCCAAGCGTGTTCCATGAACGACCAAGCAAGATTTAAACCATGTGCTGACTGACCTATAATCTTGTTCTTTCTATCAACCAGCGTATCTCTTTTGAACGATACTAACTGATTATATTTATTTTTTCGCCACTCCTCATCAGTAGGATAATAAGGGAAACCTTTTTGTTTCCAACTATCATGTACCTCTTGTAATAAATTATCGTCTACCATATCTTTATTCTAACGCCTTTTCTATCCCATGTTAAGAAACGTAAAGGTATTAAATTATAATACCATTTAAGTTTTCTAGGGCCTTTCAAATCATTCCAAACTGAATATGTTTTTCCTGCAGCTCTACTCATACCAACACAAGCAGGGTAATCAACTTGTTTCATATAAGTAAACATCACCAGGTAATGTGCCTCTTGCCCATGATGTAGTGCCTACTAGTTTCATGTTGTTTTTTAAGTAAAACTTTTTTGCTATTTCATTATCGCTACGAACACTTAAAAAAACTCGTCTTGGATTTACAAACTCAAAAAACTTTTGTAATACCCGACTAGCAGATCCGTTGTGATATTTAGCAGCGATTTGATGTAAAATACAATCACCTTGTTGTGCGATTACATTACCTATTTTTTGTTTTCTTTTATAAAAATTATATGTAATTACAACATCATCATCCAAAATAAGATTATCTCTTGCGATCATACGTTTCATATAATCAGTTCGTATGTGAGGAAACCATTTCTTATGTTGATAAAATATTTCTTTTACTGTTTCAAAATCTGTTTCTTTGGCATGATTCATATAGTATAGTATATCACAAATAATTAATTAAGTAAAGCCCTCATCGCCACATTAGAGTAACAATCAGCAACTAAATGTATTCTATCCACATTACTGGTATTTCTTACAGCGTGTGCTTTTGTTACATCACAATAATAATAATGTCCAGTTTTTAAGTTATATTCTGTGCCATCTTTATCTCTAGTATTTTCATATAAAGTAAATACAACTTGATCATTTGTTCTTATTGGCACATGGATTCTAATGATATCACCATCATCAAAACCAATCTCTTTATCTATCTTGTCTGTGTGTTTGCCAATAATCTTACCTGCTTCTAATCTCATAAATCTAACTCTCTCAAACTCACATGGTAATTTTTCAAGTAAATTTAAAACAGGTTTCATCTCTACAACTTTTTCTAAGATAGTCCATTGTAACTTTGTATCTACATTTACTGAACTCTTTAAAACACCAGGTTTCAATATATCTTCAGGATTAGGACCATAACCATGTAATGATACTGCGTCCCAACCTTCTTTTGCATATTTTGTTTTTACTTTTTTAAATTCATGTGCGTTGTCAAGAAAGTTAGCGACATCATCTAAATTTTCTTTACACGGCTCTAGTGCCAACTCTTTCATAATAGGTCTGCTCATTCTTTTTCTCCTTCTAGTCCTCGTATTCGCCACTTAGGATCTTTTGGTATCCAGTGTTTAGGTGGCTCTTGATAATCTTTTTCTTCAAACTCTGCCCACATCAAGTCAAAGAGTTTATTAGGTTCTTCACCCACAACATGGCCACAAACATACATAAGTTGTTCTTTGTTGTATTCCTTCTTTCTTTGAAAGTCATAATACTCTTTCAATCTCTCATAATCTTTTTTCTCAATCATGTTAGTGGATTGTATTGCCATTCTTTTGTCTTTTCAATATCTTGTTGATTTCTTTTTTTGCTTTTTCGTTGGCTCTTTTCCACTTGAACTCAGAAACTAAATCTTTGAATATATAACCATTCATGTGTTCATTTTCATGTTGAAATATTCTAGCATTCATACCATGTAAAGTTTCTTGTTTTGTTTCGCCTTCTTCATCTTCATATTTTACTTGCACCCATTTAGGTCTTTTGATTGCAACAAATACAAATGGGAAAGATAAACAGCCCTCTTTTAACATTACAGTTTCTTTACTCATTTCTAATACTTCAGGATTGAAAACATATCTAGTTCTACCTAAGTCTATCTCTGGATGACCACCCATAACAAACATACGATATGGTAAACCNACTTGATTGCANGATAGGCCTAGACCACCATACTTTTTCATTGTATCATACATGGCACTACATAGTGCTTGTCGATCTTTGAAATCATTTTCTTTTAACATATCATCTTGATATGGCGCAATTTTACTTAACAATCTAGGATCATTAGGTGGCACCATTTTTAATATTCTCTTTTCACTCATTCTACCATCCTTGTAAAGTTTTTGTATTTCTCAAATTTCATAACTCTAGGAAACTTATCCAATAGAGTATCGCCTTTATGAGATATAACAAAAACATTTTCTTTGTTCATAGTTGTGTGTAGTATTCTCATAAATTCATCGGTACCTGATGAGTCTAACGAACTATCAAATATTTCATCTAGTATAAGTAGATTTGTATTTGTAGAATTTTTTAACTTAGCAATCTCTCGCCAAGTAAAAAGAATAGCCAAATCTATTCTTAACTTTTCACCCTCACTAAAAGAATGATAGTTAAACTCATCACGATACCTAGACTTAATTGTTTCATTAAACTCCTCATCAAGAGTAAAATTAACAAAGAAGTCCATATCCGCCAGGTATTTATTAATATACTGATTCATTATCGGTAGGTATTGTTTGATAATTTTTGTTTTGATACCAGTATCTTGCATAAGTGCCCTTGCGGTGTCTATATAAATCTTATGTTCTTTATCAGCCTTTTTCTTAATATCTGTTTGTATTAGTTGTTCTTGCAACTCATTCAACTCACCTTTTTGTTCTGCTGTCGATATATTTTCATCTTGTAATTTAGCGACTTCATTTTCTAGTTTACGTTTTTGTATTTCTATTTGATCAATAGATGTTTCATAACGATTAATTAGCAACTCTTTTTCTCTAATCACAACCATAGTTTTGTTGATAGTATCCAATCTCATTTGATTTGTTTTGATTTCTTTATCTATCTGACCTAGTGCCGAATCTAATTCTGTTACTTTTTCTTTTTTCTTATCAATCATTGTGGCTTTGAAAGCAGCGTCTATTGCTTGTTGACAAGTAGGACAATCATCATAAGTTTCAAAAAACTTCAAGTCTTTTTTATGTTTATTACAAGTATTCTCTAACTTTGCTTCCATACTATGTAACTTTGATTTCATATTATTGACTTTTGTTTCATCTAATATTTCTTTTTGTAAACCAGCAATCTCTTTTCGTAGGTCAAGTATTTTAAAGTTATAGTTATCAATATCGGTATCTGCTTTTGCTATCTCAACTTTTTTAGAGTCTGCTAGGTCTTTACCACGATTACTGATATCGTCAATGTATGCTTTTTTATCCTCTATCTTTGAGTCTAGTATAGAATATTGAAAGTCATCTTGTTTAATAATCTCATCTTGCGACTTTGCCTTTTCTCTAAACATCAAGTTCATCTTTGAAAATATTTCTATATCTAATATTTCTTCAACGACTTGGCGTCTATGTCTTGCTCTCAACTGCATGAATGGCACAAATGAAGCGTTACCTAATATAACAACCTGTGTGAATGACCTAAAGTTTAGTTTCAATATTTGTTGTTCTAAATGTTTCTGATAATCTCTTTGAGCAGCGTCTTGATTTAACATATCACCATCACACCATATCTCAAATATATTTGGTTTGATACCTCTTACTATCTTGTAACTCTTTTGACCTACTGTAAAATAAACTTCAACAACACAATCTCTTTCGTTTAGTGAATTGATTAGTTGATCTTTTTTAATATTTCTAAATGCTCTTTGAAACAAACCAAAACACAAAGCGTCTAACATAGTAGATTTACCTGCACCGTTTTCACCTACAACTAATGTGGTATTGGATTTTTGTAAATCAACTTCTATAAATTGTTGACCTGTACTTAAAAAGTTTTTATATCTTACTTTACTAAAATTAATCATTCTGCCACCACATCACTATCTTGTGCCTCTATAAACGTTTCTTTGATCATTTGTTTTAACTTATCTTTATCTAGGTCAATCGTAAGTTGATCAACAT
>FUFK010721042.1_pt1 | contig 13485 bp, 17 predicted proteins | sample 1021851 | NCBI WGS metagenome assembly FUFK01 (sample SAMEA51879418, study PRJEB19060) | metagenome | reverse complement strand
GAATTCTAGAGACACTTTTTTGACACTTTTAATTTAAATTTGCTTTAAGAAGCCAATAGGCTTAAAACTAAAAACCTAATAAAAGCAGAAACTGATATGGGAGTATGGCGGAACTGGTAGACGCGCCGGATTCAAAATCCGGTCACTTCGGTGGTGTGGGCGTTATTAATGCTAACTGTACAGCCAAAAAATATTCCTAAAATAATTTTCATATAAAATTTGTTGACCATTTGTTGACTCACACTTCTAGAAAGTGAGAACTTATGGCGTTTATTCAAAGACGAAAATTAAAAATGGGTTGGCGATACACAGCACAAGTTAAGCGCAAAGGTTTCAAGACTATGGTTAAGACTTTTGCAACACGAACCCAAGCTCAAAAGTGGTCTAGAGGCATGGAACGGAAACTCGATATAGGAGATTATTCTGATTATTCCGAAGCTAGTAGACTAACATTAGGNGATCTNATCAATCGATATAAAGCTGAAAACAAACATAGACGGAAAAAAGATTGGAAGAACGAGGAATATAAGATCAAATATATTCTAAATGATACAATCTCCGATACGAATTGTTTGAGATTATCTACTAAACACTTAACTGAATTTAGAGAGCGTAGATTAATGCACGTTACAGGCTCTACGTTTAATAAAGATTTATCTTTTATCTCTTCAGTTATTCAAACAGCGATTAATGATTGGGGAATTTATTTCCCTAGTAATCCTTGTAGAGCTATGAAGCGCGAAAAGGAAAATGATCCAAGAGATCGAGTATTAGAACCACACGAACAAAAGGAATTATTAGAAGCCTGTGCTTTAGTAAGTAATCCTTATCTTAAACCTATGGTTCAGTTCTCGATTGAAACAGCAGTAAGAAGATCGGAACTGTTAGGAATACGATATAAAAATATTAACTTCACTAATAGAACCTTGCTTTTAACTAATACAAAGAACGGAAAAGACCGTGTTTTACCTTTGTCTGAAAAAGCTTTCTTAATATTGCAATCACAACCTAGGCAATTCGACGGAAGAGTTTTTCCTTTAACTAAAAACCAAGTGAAACATTATTGGCAACAAGCGTTAAAGAAAACAAACATAGTTGGCTTTCGTTGGCATGACCTACGTAGGCACTCATGCGGGTTGTTGTTTGAAAAAGGTTTAAGTGTTCCAGAAGTACAGCTTATGTCTGGACATCTCGATCCAAAGATACTTTTAAAAACTTATACGAAGCTTGATCCAAGGAAGCTTGTTAAAAAATTAGGTTAGGAGAAAATATGGTTGGCTTTTTATTTTGGACAGCGTTGATCCCTATCAAGTTTTGGATCGCGTATAAAATATTAGTTTGGATTTATTCAATATGGCTTGGTTTGTAGGAGGNNTTATGTTGTTTTTATTTGGCTTTAAAGGAATACTTTGGCTCTTAGGAGTCATAGCATTACTAATTTTAATTTTATTATAATTAATATGGCGCTATTATTAGCGCCGTGTTTATCCTCAGATTTATAATCTTTATCTTTTGTGTAATTACAGCAATTTATATATTAGCTAACGCAATAATCTTATGACAATAACGACAAAGGATAGCATACTTAAAAAGTGGTATGAGTATAACGGACAACAAACAATGTTTGGTTATGATAACCTCGAGTTTAAAACTATAAACCACCCTAACAAACATAAGTTCATTGATCTTTGTCCTGAGTTTAAATTAAAAAAGACTAAACGATCTTTAATTGTTAACCTTCCAACAAGACAAACAGATAATGTTGAAGTGATCGCCACAGCTTCCACATCTACATTTACCAATTCATTTCCAATCTTAACGATCTAAACAATACTACTACTAAAATAGTAGACTTCGCATGTGATAACTGTGGTAGAGTTAAAAAAGTGAATCGATATAAGAAAAATTACAACACACCTTAGTTTCAAAGTACTGTGTTACTTGTGTGATAGGTGTACACTCGTTGTCCCATGTTCCGTGATCCATTATTAAGTGATCATGTCTTTAGTAAAACCAAAACTTGTTGCAGAAGCTTTAGGAATTACTACTGACGCTCTTAAGAAGCGTCGCCTACGAGGAACTAAATCGTCAAATTCAGCTTTTCTAAATGACGCTTCTTCTTACTTTGTTAGCGATACAGGAAAAGTTTCATATATTTTAGAGAAGTTGCCTCCAAGTGTCCGTGAATACGTAGAAAGAAGCACGACTAACGGGACAAAAAAGGATCATAATTATCTTATGAAGAACGATTTTAAGTACATGAGAACTATTGGAAGGGCTAACGAGAGAAGAATAAATATAAAACAAGAGGAGATTGATAGAAGAGCGAAGAAGCTTCTAGAAGATCAGAAAATTGCACAATTAAAACTGAGGGAGAACCGTGAACCACGAAGAATTGAAAAGAATTATTGTTACTGGACTAACGCCTATGAACCAGGGAACCATTGGAACTCAATCAAAGAATACGAGGATTCGAAAAAGAAAAAGTCTAACTCTCCTTATTATTAAAATATTTTTATTTCGATTTATCAAATACTTGAAACGCAAGTTAACTAAAGTTGAACTATTGCTATTAGACAAACTGATTCAAAATTGATAAAAGTTGAGCAAGGGAAGAGTATGTTTTTAAGGAGTCTTGATAACTATCAAGGGATCNNGANACATNNTCCGAACTTGTAGAACGACAGCAGGGGTTGATCTTACCTCACTACTAAAAAGCTGATCGCATGTTCCTGATAACAGGATCCCTAACAGTTAGATCGTTAACCAATTTTCTGGACNGAAAATGGTTTGAGAATACGGTTACGCATAGGAGGTATAAACATGCGAAGGTACATAACTAAACGTGATATTGTAAATGGTACAGGCTTGAGCCTTGGTACAGTAAACAATTACATGGGTTCCAAAATCTTGCCACANATAAAAGTTGGTAAGGCACGAAACTCTCGTGTTCTTTTTCCTTTGGGAGAAGTCGTTAAGGTTTTTCCTGAATTAGTCCAGAAATACAAAGAGGGTCATAGCTAAACTAATGACCCTCAGAAAAGGATTAATTCATGAGCGAATTAAAACATTTATTTGAAACTGATTCTATCACAGTTTTCGATAGAGAAGAAGTCTTTGATAGAACTATAGAAGATTACGAAAGAGTGTTGCCTTCATCGAACCAAGTTCGTTGGTACGGTAAACATAAATTCTTAACTAATTGTGTAAATCCAGAACACGAAGATCGCCACCCTTCAATGTTGGTTAAAACCGGACATACCAGGGTTGTGTTTAAATGTTACGCCGGTTGTTCTCAAGACAGCTTAGGTAGTTACTTTCGATCACAGTTAGGAGGTCTGTAATGTCTTTGAAATTTAAATCATGGGTTATGGACGGATATCAAATGTTTCATGAAAAAACTTATGACATGTTTGATAAACTTCATGACAAGTTTGCTGTTTCGCCAGAAGAACTAGCGAGACACGAAAAAGAAATCTGGTCTTACTATTACAGAGAGAAAGAACAAGAATACCAAAAGCAATATAACAAAGAACTTGTTGCAGAACTCGAATTCGAACAATGGCAAGAGGCTCAATGTTTTGCTTGGGAGGGTTCAACACCAGAAGATATGAAAGACGCTCTTTATGAGGAATTAGAATCTTATGATGATTACGTTGATCCTATCCAAGAGGTTGAGGACTTAGAAGATATTCTTTGTAAGTACGCAGACGAACAGGTTGCAAGAGTAAAAGAACTTAGTTCCATTAGAGAAGATCGATTAAACCGAAGAAAGCTTGATCGAGAAAGACAATGGTATCGTTACAGGGAGCACGAATATGGGTATTAATAATCCTAGTTACTTCCCTAAAGGCGATGAGTCTTGGAAACAAGTTTTTGGCGTAGATAAAAAAGATTGTGAGTTATATCCTTATACTGACGTAAAAGGTAATATACTCTTTGTCGTTTACGCTGATAGAACTTACGCAAAAGTTAAGGGCAAGAAGATACAACAATTTAGTTACGTGAACGGCAAGTACGTTAAAGAAAACGCGTGGACTAAAGTAGAGGGTTTTAAAATGCCTCTCTATCGCTCTTATGATCTAGCTAAAACACTTAAACCTATAATGTTGGGCGAGGGCGAAAGCGTCGTGAACCATGGTCAAAAGATATTTCCAGAATTCTTTTGGACAACGTTTCAAGGCGGAAGAAAAGCTTGGCGTCCTAATATTGAAACTAAATTAGATAAAGTTAACTGGTCTTTGCTGCAAGGTCGAGAAGTCTATATCAATTCTGACGTAGACGCAGACGGAAAAGGTAAAGAAGAGTTTGTCGAGTTAACTAGATACTTGAACGAGTTTCATGACATTAAGGCTAAGTTTATAAAACTTCCTAGCTTCAATGATATAAATGATTGGTACGAAGAAGAAAACGGAGAGCGTTATCCAAAAAAATCTTGGGACGTGGCTGACGGTTTTTTTGACAAGTACACAGAGAAAGACTTCCTTGAAGATGTTAAGAAAGCGGAACTACCGAAAGCGTTACAACCTTTCGAAAGTGCGTGGACAGATATCCTTAGAGAGAAGTGGATTTTTATCGCTAAGTCTGGAAAACTTTATTTCGACGCGCAAAGAGATACTTTTTGCAAAGCTGAAGAGATAGATACTCTTTACAAAAGAGATAGTTCAATAAAAATTAAACCTACAACTTACCTAAACAAAATGAAAATTGATTGGGTAGATCAAATGACGTTTCGTGCAGGAGCGCCATTAAAGTTTGAGGAAAACAAAATACGTTTATTGAATAAATATCGACCACCTAAATTTCCGATAATCGAAAGTGGCTCGAACTATGACATCTCTATTTGGAGGGATCATATCTTTAATATTCTCTCGAACGGCGATCGTAAGATAGCAACGGCGATAGAGGATACTATTGCTGACGATATACGAAATCCAGAAAAGAATAGAACGTACGCCGTAATATTTTTTTCAGGACAAGGTGTCGGAAAGACTTTGTTCTTTAATGGTTTGAAACAACTATACGGAGTTAAGAACTGTAGCGATCTGAGTCTTGATCAGTTAGTCGGAAGATATCAACCTTTTATGTTGAATAGCAATTACTTGTTTATCAATGAGATTGATAGCACAGGTAAAGACGTAAAGAGTAAACAAGCTATGTTACGAGCTTTAATATCCGATACAAATTTCATGGTAGAAATGAAAGGTATCGATTTAATACCTGTAACTAATTGTTCTTACACTATCTGGGGAGCAACGAACGAAAGTGTTCCGTTGTATATTCCTCAAGACGATAGAAGAACTATGTTTGTTGATATTGCTAAAACTCGTTTTGAAGTTTTAAGTACAAATCCAGAGTATTATTCTAACTATGCGAAGTTTGTGAGTGATCCGTTATCCATGGGTCATGTTTATGACTTCTATAAGAATAAATACAAGATTTCTGAATCTTATAATCGAAACGAAGCGCCTATAACAAAAGCGAAAGAGGAACTCATAGAAGCTAGTAAGCCTCAATATATGAAAACCTTAGACGCTTATTTGATATTGCCTAGAGGTAAACAACCGATCGCAAGTTTACAAAGAGATATTGTTAACGCAACACAGTTAACAAAAGACCTTGTTGCTTCTGATCGAGAGGATATCAAAAAAGAATTCTATACTGAGAACAAAGTTCTTCGTTGGGTAAGAAGTAATCCAAATAACTTTAGAATTCTAAAAGGCGAACCTTACTTAATACCAGATACGAAGTTCCGTGGGCGGTGTTGGGTTATCCGTAATCATGAGTTCTGGCTAGATAAAAAAGACGAAAAAGAGAACATAGACGCTCACTTCGGAAAGAAGCTTGAAACTCTTCCATTAATTAAAGAAGAAAAGGAGGACGACGATGACGACGAAATCAAAGTACCATTCTAAAGGTATTGTTCCTGAGTCGCGATTAAACGATCCAGACATACTTGATATTCTTAACGAACCTTATTCATTAGAGAGCTTAAGAAAAGAAGCCGAGAACATGATTGATTATGATCAGTTATCAGCTTCTGAAAAGCGCTACATTGATAAGTTACAAAGAGATCACGCTTTGAAGAATAAAAAAAGTGTAGAGCAAGAACTTCAAGAGAAGTTTGAATCTGGAAGAATTAGAAACTTACCTAAAGGTAATCTCTAATGATACCTAAAAAGATTAAGAATAAACTTAATAAAAACTTAACGAGTCCGAATTGGGCTCGTTATGACGACATACGAGCAACAGCTTGGCACGAAGCAACAGGATTATTAGTTGAAGAGTGGGAAGAACACATTGAAGCTTATTGTAGAGATAGAGGACGAGATTGTTTCTTTGGAACAAACGAGTTTGGTAAACCAGTAGCCGTGTTCGACGTTAAGAGTAACGAGGAGTATGTGAAACAAATTAAACATGAACGTTTTTTACAGGAGAAGAACTATGACGAAATCATTAAAGCGAAAAGAACATAGCGTTAAAGACTTAAAGTTTATGAACGCGTGTTATGAGAAGATAACTAAATACTTTCCATTTAATTCTTATTCGAGTGGCAAATACGATCATCTAATACTTATGCAAGATTTGATGAAAGCGTTTCCACAGTTTGAAATAACAGGCGATAAGAACACGAAGAAAGCTTATTGGTATGGCGTTCTTTGTGGCTATTACACTTGTCTACAAAACGAAAGTGATAATGTTATGAAGAGAGAAGCGATAAAGGAATTTGAAAATGGTAAGCGTCCGAATTAAAGTTCCACAATCGGTTTATGATCAATGGCACACGAAGAAAGGTAATCCGAGAAAGTTACCTGTTCCGAGTAAAGCGAACACAGAGTTAATGATCTTGATCCATGATTATATGAGGTTTGCACAGAAGTATAAATATTTTCCTATATTCGATCCAGACTATTCAAAGATATGTTGGATAGANTCCGAGGGTATTAAACCAGAGAACTTTTGGAAAGATAATAACGAGAAATATATTCTGTATCACATGCCCTAAGTTAAAATTTTTTATAAAATTTTTTTAGGGTAGGGACGTTAAAGGTGTTTTTTAAAATTTAGGTGTCCGTCTCTATCTAACTTAGCCTATAGACGCTTATATACAACGACGGGTCAATTTAGTGGTGTGGGGGTGGTTAACAAAAGCAAATGGCAACAAAGAAAAGTTTTAAGTACCTAAGGTTAATAAAAAATTGAACGGCGGTAGCCGTTCAAAAAAAAGTCAACATTAAAAATCAAAAATAGAAACATTGAACGCGGAGCGTTCCGCAGGTTTCCCTCGACCTAGGAAATTTTACCCTCTAAGAATCTCATATTTGCACGTACAGAATCTNNAAGCGGTANTGAGTTATNTTTAGTCGTAAAAGAATTTTAGAATCAATCTCGAACACATGAATCACACTAAACACACTTCATTTGACGAAAACCCTTTGGAGTAATTCTGGAGTAGTAAAAGTTCAACTTTTTAATTTAATCCTAACTTATCCCATGCTATAAACATTATTGATATAGAGTGATTGCACTTGTGTTAATCCTTGTTTATCAATGAAAAAAGAACGATTGGACTTATACGAAGATCATGATTAACGAACAGGAGAGATGGGTGAGTGGCTTAAAACCACAGGTTTGCTAAACCATTGAACCTTGTACGTTCTTAGTTATTATCTCTANGTTTTCAGCCAATCCTTTTCATTTTTAAATAATAATTAATCTTTTTGGAGTAGCACAGGAGTAATTTTCTCTGAGAAAGAGAGAAAGTATGGCTACAATTACAAGACGAAAAGCTTCTCGTGGATATACTTATCGNGCATCAGTTTGCAGAGTTGGTTTCAAACGAATTAGTAAAACCTTTGATAATAAAACTGACGCTAACAAGTGGGCAAGACGACTAGAACGACAGATTGATCTAGGCGAATTGCATGATTACTCAGAAGCTTCCAAGTTAACCTTAGGCGATATTATCAGAAGATATATAGCCGAGGGCAAACACTTGGATAAGAAAGACGTTATGGTTAAGACNAGATTAAATAATCTATTATCCGATACCATATCTGACTTAAACCTGTTGAGATTATCAACGAAACATATCGCAGAGTATAGAGATCGAGTGTTAAGGGTTTGGTCGCCTAATACATTTAACAATCATAAATCGTTATTAAGTGTCGTTATCGATACAGCAATAGCAGAGTGGGGTGTTTATATCCCTCATAATCCTGTTAAGTTTATTAAACGCGTACCAATACCAAAGGCAAGAGATCGAGTGTTAACTCTAGTCGAATATGACAAACTTATGAAAGCTCTTGAACAAAGTGATTCAATATACTTGAAAGCTTNAGTTCAATTTTGTTTAGAGACAGCGTGTCGTCAAGGCGAAGCTCTAGCTCTTATGCGAGAAAACATTGATTGGAATAAAAAGACTTGTACCTTTATCGATACAAAGAATTCCGACAATCGAACTGTAGCATTGAGCGAGACAGCGTATTTTATTTTAACTACGTTACCTAAGACTATGAACGGAAAAGTATTTCCATATAAAAACAGAGACGAAGTTAATTGGTTCTGGGTTCAAGCATTAAAGAAAGCAGAGATAGACGACTTTGTTTTCCACGATCTTAGGCGAACAGCTTGTACGTGGCTCTTTGAACATAAAAACCTTAGCGTCCCAGAGGTTCAAATGATGAGCGGACATCGTGATCCTAGAGTGTTATTAAACATTTATACTAAACTTGATCCTCAGAAGTTAGTTGAGAAACTAGCATGACAAGTTTTTTATTCTGGTTAGCGCTATTACCAATAAAACTTTGGATAGCGTATCACGTAATTATATTCATTTATCGAGTATGGCTTGGTTTGTAGGAGGGCTTATGTTGTTTTTATTTGGCTTTAAGGGAATACTTTGGCTCTTAGGAGTCATCGCATTACTAATTTTAATATTATTATAATCAATATGGCGCTATTATTAGCGCCGTGTTTATCCTCAGATTTATAATCTTTATCTTTTGTGTAATTACAGCAATTTATATATTAGCTAACGCAATAATCTTATGACAATAACGACAAAGGATAGCATACTTAAAAAGTGGTATGAGTATAACGGACAACAAACAATGTTTGGTTATGATAACTTAGAGTTTAAAACTATAAACCACCCTAATAAACATAAATTCGTCGATCTTTGTCCTGAGTTTAAATTAAAAAAGACTAAACGATCTTTCATAGTTAACTTACCTACTAAAGAAACTAACTATGTTGAGGTAATTGCCACAGCTTCCACATCTACTTCCACCGACTACAAAGCTATTCCGAGTTTTGAACTTTGATTATTGCTAAAAGTACAAGCTTCATTGTGGTTAGTGTGAGAGGTTGCAAGACATCAAGGTAGACATAGAAAAATTTAACACACTTAGCTTCATTAAAACTGTGATTGAAGTGTGGTAGGTGTGAGTTCCTTGCGCCGTGATTCTCGATACAGTATTAATTAACTGTGAAATTAGTTAAACCAAACATTGTTGCACAAGCTTTAGGAATAACTACTAACGCACTTAGGAAGCGTCGTATCCGTGGAACTAAATCGTCAAATTCAGATCCTGTCGACGCTTTCCGCTATACTGTTTCTAATACAGGTTTTGTTTCGTATTATTTAGAGGACTTGCCTCCGTCTGTCCGTGAAAACGTAGAAAGTATCACGACACAGAGGACAAAAAGGGATCATGATTGGCTCATGAAGAACGATTTTAAGTACTCTAGAACCATAGGACGTAACAACGATCGAAAGAAAAGAATAAAACAAGAAGAGATAGATAGAAGAGCGAAGAAGCTTCTTGAAGAAGAGCAATTAAGACAACTCAAAAGGAGAGAAAACATTGATCCAATCAGAACAGAAAAAAATTATGTCTACTGGTGTGATCCCAACTCTATGGGAAACCACTGGAACTCAATCAAAGAATACGAAGATTCGAAAAAGAAAAAGTCTACGTCGCCTTACTATTAAAATTTTAGACAATTTATTTTTTCTTATTATCAATAAGTTAAGACGGAAGTTATACAAAGTTGAATTGTATCTTTATTCAAGGCTTTACAAATCCATTTAAAATAAACTATATCTATATCAAGTTATTCAAGTAACTCGGTCAACGACTACGGGTGTTGTTTCAATCCTAGACCTTAAAAGTAGTTCGCACTCTTGGAACTGAGAATAAAAATCCACACAGTTTGAAACGTTAACAAATTTGTAGACTAAATTTGTGGAACAAGAAGCGCGAGCGAATTTGAAAGGTTATTAGTAATGAAGCGATACATATCAAAACGTGAGTTGGCAGGACGATTAGGTGTTAGCCTATCTACAATCAACAACAAGTTAAACGATTTGCCTAAAATAAAATTAGGTAAAGCACGAAACTCTCGTGTGCTGTTCCCGTTAGCGAAACTTGAAAAAGAGTTTCCTGACATTGTCTACAAAGTAAACGAGGCGTAAACAATTATGCTACGCCTCGAGACAGGAAATGTATGGGACAGAACCCAAAACAATATGGTTCTTATAATAATCTAGATAGAACGGATTATAAAGAACTTAATCACTACGAACGACATTGTTCCTCTATCGGTAACAAAGTCAAATGGTCTGGATCAAAACGTTTTTATACGAATTGCGTTTTACCAGATCACTTAGATAGAAATCCCTCACTCGTTATCAAGCAAGGCGATACTAGAGTNGTCTTTAGTTGCTTAGCTGGTTGCGATCGTGACGAACTAACTGATTACTTTAGATCAGCGTTAGGAGGTTTGTAATGTCTATAGCTTTTAAATCATGGGTTATGGACGGATATCAAATGTTACATGAAAAAACTTATGACACGTTTGATAAACTTCATGACAAGTTTGCTGTTTCGCCAGAAGAACTAGCGAGACACGAAAAAGAAATCTGGTCTTACTATTACAGAGAGAAAGAACAAGAATACCAAAAGCAATATAACAAAGAACTTGTTGCAGAACTCGAATTCGAACAATGGCAAGAGGCTCAATGTTTTGCTTGGGAGGGTTCAACACCAGAAGATATGAAAGACGCTCTTTATGAGGAATTAGAATCTTATGATGATTACGTTGATCCTATCCAAGAGGTTGAGGACTTAGAAGATATTCTTTGTAAGTACGCAGACGAACAGGTTGCAAGAGTAAAAGAACTTAGTTCCATTAGAGAAGATCGATTAAACCGAAGAAAGCTTGATCGAGAAAGACAATGGTATCGTTACAGGGAGCACGAATATGGGTATTAATAATCCTAGTTACTTCCCTAAAGGCGATGAGTCTTGGAAACAAGTTTTTGGCGTAGATAAAAAAGATTGTGAGTTATATCCTTATACTGACGTAAAAGGTAATATACTCTTTGTCGTTTACGCTGATAGAACTTACGCAAAAGTTAAGGGCAAGAAGATACAACAATTTAGTTACGTGAACGGCAAGTACGTTAAAGAAAACGCGTGGACTAAAGTAGAGGGTTTTAAAATGCCTCTCTATCGCTCTTATGATCTAGCTAAAACACTTAAACCTATAATGTTGGGCGAGGGCGAAAGCGTCGTGAACCATGGACAAAAGATATTTCCAGAATTCTTTTGGACAACGTTTCAAGGCGGAAGAAAAGCTTGGCGTCCTAATATTGAAACTAAATTAGATAAAGTTAACTGGTCTTTGCTGCAAGGTCGAGAAGTCTATATCAATTCTGACGTAGACGCAGACGGAAAAGGTAAAGAAGAGTTTGTNGAGTTAACTAGATACTTNAACGAGTTTCATGACATTAAGGCTAAGTTTATAAAACTTCCTAGCTTCAATGATATAAATGATTGGTACGAAGAAGAAAACGGAGAGCGTTATCCAAAAAAATCTTGGGACGTGGCTGACGGTTTTTTTGACAAGTACACAGAGAAAGACTTCCTTGAAGATGTTAAGAAAGCGGAACTACCGAAAGCGTTACAACCTTTCGAAAGTGCGTGGACAGATATCCTTAGAGAGAAGTGGATTTTTATCGCTAAGTCTGGAAAACTTTATTTCGACGCGCAAAGAGATACTTTTTGCAAAGCTGAAGAGATAGATACTCTTTACAAAAGAGATAGTTCAATAAAAATTAAACCTACAACTTACCTAAACAAAATGAAAATTGATTGGGTAGATCAAATGACGTTTCGTGCAGGAGCGCCATTAAAGTTTGAGGAAAACAAAATACGTTTATTGAATAAATATCGACCACCTAAATTTCCGATAATCGAAAGTGGCTCGAACTATGACATCTCTATTTGGAGGGATCATATCTTTAATATTCTCTCGAACGGCGATCGTAAGATAGCAACGGCGATAGAGGATACTATTGCTGACGATATACGAAATCCAGAAAAGAATAGAACGTACGCCGTAATATTTTTTTCAGGACAAGGTGTCGGAAAGACTTTGTTCTTTAATGGTTTGAAACAACTATACGGAGTTAAGAACTGTAGCGATCTGAGTCTTGATCAGTTAGTCGGAAGATATCAACCTTTTATGTTGAATAGCAATTACTTGTTTATCAATGAGATTGATAGCACAGGTAAAGACGTAAAGAGTAAACAAGCTATGTTACGAGCTTTAATATCCGATACAAATTTCATGGTAGAAATGAAAGGTATCGATTTAATACCTGTAACTAATTGTTCTTACACTATCTGGGGAGCAACGAACGAAAGTGTTCCGTTGTATATTCCTCAAGACGATAGAAGAACTATGTTTGTTGATATTGCTAAAACTCGTTTTGAAGTTTTAAGTACAAATCCAGAGTATTATTCTAACTATGCGAAGTTTGTGAGTGATCCGTTATCCATGGGTCATGTTTATGACTTCTATAAGAATAAATACAAGATTTCTGAATCTTATAATCGAAACGAAGCGCCTATAACAAAAGCGAAAGAGGAACTCATAGAAGCTAGTAAGCCTCAATATATGAAAACCTTAGACGCTTATTTGATATTGCCTAGAGGTAAACAACCGATCGCAAGTTTACAAAGAGATATTGTTAACGCAACACAGTTAACAAAAGACCTTGTTGCTTCTGATCGAGAGGATATCAAAAAAGAATTCTATACTGAGAACAAAGTTCTTCGTTGGATAAGAAGTAATCCAAATAACTTTAGAATTCTAAAAGGCGAACCTTACTTAATACCAGATACGAAGTTCCGTGGGCGGTGTTGGGTTATCCGTAATCATGAGTTCTGGCTAGATAAAAAAGACGAAAAAGAGAACATAGACGCTCACTTCGGAAAGAAGCTTGAAACTCTTCCATTAATTAAAGAAGAAAAGGAGGACGACGATGACGACGAAATCAAAGTACCATTCTAAAGGTATTGTTCCTGAGTCGCGATTAAACGATCCAGACATACTTGATATTCTTAACGAACCTTATTCATTAGAGAGCTTAAGAAAAGAAGCCGAGAACATGATTGATTATGATCAGTTATC
>FUFK010064454.1_pt1 | contig 13487 bp, 16 predicted proteins | sample 1021851 | NCBI WGS metagenome assembly FUFK01 (sample SAMEA51879418, study PRJEB19060) | metagenome | reverse complement strand
GCTAGGTCTGGTTGCTCTTATATTATTCTAGCTTTTTCTTCTTTTTTGTCAATTTTTTTATTATATTTTTAACTAAAGGTTTGACAAGATTAAGGAGTAATGGAGTAGTGGCAGCAACAGTAGCAATAACAGCAGTGCTAATAAGCTGTGGAGGATTAGGTATGTATTGATCCTTGAAGGGTACGTCCTCATAAAGAGTGATACATTCAATTCCATCTTCTCCCCTTTTATAACCTTTTATACGCTCCAAACGCTTTTCATTAACAAAACTTCCAACTCTTAAATCTTTTTTACCAGGGCAAGGTTCTATCTCTAGTTTCTTATCTTCTTTTGGTTTGATAGTTTTATTTTTAGTCTCTTGTGTACTTTGAGGTGTTGAAACTGGTGTTTCCTCTGTATAGATAATTTCATTTGGATCGTATCGCATAGGGTTATACGAAGGGATCTGACCCTCTGGACAAACAGTATATGTGCCGTTTTTGTCAGAAATCAACAAAGAAGGATTGCGTGTAGTTTCTAAGTCTCTGTGATATAAATTACAACCTGGTATTTTGCCTTCTAATTTATGCTTTATGAAATATGGTGCGTCTGGTATATCAATAGTTGGTATTGTTATCTGAGGTATTTTTATCTCAGACACTTACAACTTCATTTTTGGTAATGGAATTGACTTACCAGTTGTATCAGGTAAACCTTGATCTAATACTTTTGGCATCATTCCTTGGACATTACCAAGGATTTGATTCATTACCTTTGCTTTGAACTGTTCTGAAGTTACATACTTGTAACCAAAGTACGCTCCACCACTCATGGAGGCTACCATTACGAATGAGATGATACTCAATACGTTAGCAATTTTCTGAAACATGATTAAAGAAGCATTTACAAGAGCATTAGCACCTATTTCTTTGATGGTGCTCTTTTTGATTGTGGGTTTAAGTCCACTGTACCTAATTGCTGGCTTGATGACTCGTTCTTTTTCAACAACAACTCCCCAAACTGAACGCCACCCTGCAAAGCGTTGATATTTATATTGGCTGCATCTAATTCTTTTTGGGCAGCATCTCTTGTCTGAACTTGCCTAACAAGTTCTTCTTTCCACTCAGCAATTTGTTTTTCTGTAATGTCTTGCATAGTTTTACTTAAACTATAGACCAAACAGCACCAGATGGCACTGTAACAGTTATACCATTTGCAATAGTAGGGTCAACAGATATTGCATTGTATCCAGTAGACAAAGTATGATTTGTACCTATTTCTGCTTTCATTTCCATAATTCCATTGCTACCTAATACTTTTGGTGCAGTTACAGATGTTAAATCAGAAATTCCAAGTTCACTTGCAATAGTTCCAACTACACTTAAGTTTCCTCCAACACTAGCGTTAGCAGCTACCTCAAGTCCTGTTCCATTTATTAGTTTTAAAGCTGTGCTTGTAAATCTTCCACAAATATTATTAGAACCAGCTTTTCTTAATGCAAATTCAAATAAACCATCTTCTGTGGTAGAACTTGCATCATCTATTTTTGCTGTCATCTTCGCATATACTTCCTTACTGCCGTCATCACTTTCACCAGTAAATTTAAGCTGACCTAAGTAATCTGCGTCTGCTGGTGATGCACTATTTCTATAAAGTTCAATTATTGGTAAAGCTGAACTGCTGGTATCAGTTGATAAAAGCGTTAAGACACCTGCACCATCATAAGTAAATGTTGATTCTCCATTTAGAGTATTTGCAGTTCCAGAACCAGTTATTACTCTATTATCTGCATTATTGTTTATTGTCGTGCCTGACCCACCGCCTGATATTTCAGCTACCGTTCCATCATCTTTCTTTGTAAATAATTTACCTTCATCAGTTCTTACCGCAACTTCTCCAACAGATAAATCACTTGCACTTGGATCGCTACCGCTTCCTCTTTTTAGTTTTATTGTGTTTGCCATAAGCCATACCTCCTAAGAATTATTATTAAGAGTATGACCCACCATCTATATCAAAACCAGAAGTAGATTCATCTTCGAGAAATGTTACCAAGTCAGACAGTGCAACCTGTTTCATCGTTCCAGCGTCATTACAAATAAATCTATCGGCTTGAACTAAAGTTGTGGAAGTGGCTGAAGTATTACCATCTAATTTGTTCAGTTCAGTTGTTGTGACAGTAGCACCATCTAAAATTTGAACTTCTGTGCTTGTTAGATCAGCAAGAGAAGAGGCAGTGTTAGATGCCATTGTTGCTAACTCTGTTAACTGTGCATCTGAAGCCTGTTTTGAATTTAACTGAGTCTGAATGTTAGAAGTAACTCCATCAGTAAAGTTTAATTCAGCAGTTGTAGCTGTAACACCATCTAAAAGATTTAATTCTGTTGTCGTTGCTGTTACTCCATCGAGTAAATTCAATTCTGTCGCTGTGGCTGTTACTCCATCAAGAATATTTAACTCAGAAGTTGTGGCAGTTACACCATCTAATTTATTTAGTTCGGCAGTTGTAACTGTCGCTCCATCTAATATCTGAACTTCTGTTTGTGTTAATGCAGCTAAAGCAGAAGAAGCACCAGATTGACAACCAGAGAGGTTATCTAAGTCAGCGTCATAGGCTTGAACATTAGTTCCGATTGTTAGACCAAGACTTGATCTAGCAGTTGCTCCAGATTCAAGAACAAAGGTTGAGCCATTACCAACAATAATTCCACCATCTGTTGTCGCAAGACCAGCTATAGCAGCTAATCCAGCATCGTAAGCCTGTACGTTTGAACCAATCGCTAATCCAAGGGCTGTTCTCGCTGCACTTGCACTTGTGGCACCCGTTCCACCATCGCTAATTGCAAGAGTTCCTGTGATAGAACTAGCATCTAATTTAAGAGCTAATTCAGTTGATTCAATAACAAGACCACCATTAGATTTAAGATCAAGAGATAATTCTGAACCAGATTTATCAAGTCCATTTCCTGCAGTTATATCTCCACTTGAACTAAATTGTGAAAAAGCTAATGAATCAGATCCGACACTAGCACTTCCTTTATTAGTTGTACAAACAAAACCTTTGTCACCATTAGCTGTTCCCTGTTCAACAAAGGTAAACATACCCGCAGCATCCGCACCAGAAGCTAAGTCATCTGTTCTTACCCATGAACCAGCTTTACAAAGATATAGACCATTCTGAGAACCAGTTGATTGATTCTTAACTAAAACTCTGTTATCAGCAGAAACAGAAACACCATCAATAGTTTGTGTTCCAGATAAAGTTATATTTGCAGTTGTAGCAGCTACCACACTGTCTTTTACGTCTAATCCCTGTGCAACTCCATCTACATAACCTTTATTTGCAGCGTCATTATCACCTGTTGGATCGGCTAGGTTTGTTATCTTTTGGCTATTTGCAGAAACGCTGCCAGTAGGAGCAGCCATCTGATCTAATCTATTTGCTCTAACACCAGAATCAAAATCACTTATCTTTGTATGAGCTAACGAGGGAATATCAGCAGCAACTAAAGCTCTAAAAGTACCAGCACCATTACTTCCGTTTGGAGCAGCTAAAACAGTATTTGCAGTTCTACTGGTCGTAAGATCAACAAAAGATCCAGAACCACCTATAGCTTCAATACTTGTAGCAGATCCTCCTGCTCCACCCGTTCCAATACCGATAAAGAGTTTCTTACTGCCTTCAGCAAACGCTAATTCAGCATTTTCTAAACTAGCTGGTGCTCCTGATCCTGTAGATCGTTTGATTCTAATTGTGTTAGCCATAGTTTGTTAGCTCAAAAGTTTCCACCATCGACCAGGTTTTCGACAGTGCGAGTTGCATCTAGTCTAAGTGTATCAGAACTTTGCTGATAGTACATAATCGAATTGTTGACTTTACCAGCATGATTTAACGTAATGTCAAATCCTTCTCCCTGTGGCCCTTGTGGACCTGCGGTTTTTACAGTTACAACACGGGTTGAACCGTTAACTGTGACTTTGTTTTTGGTTTGACTAATGTTAATGTTGCTCATTACATTGTGGTATAGCCTTGGCTTACAAATATTGTACCTTCTACATAATATTCTTGCTTACCTGCTGGATTCTGTATCTTTACGTCATAATTTAAGATATTTGGTGTAAAAGTTTCTGTCTGTGCCCTAGTAAGAGTCAAAACAAATGTTCCGTTAGTTGGAGTTGGTATAGAAACTGCAAAATCAGCATATTTAGTGGAGCGTGACTCATCCCATACTTGGCTTGCAATACTATAACCAGTGAGATTCACTGGATTATCATTACCATCTGTAAGAGTAATATTTTCATCATGGTCTGCTCTTCTTTGAACAGTAAAGTTATATTCGCCAGCTATTATTGCCATTAGCTTGCCTCTTCTGGAGTGTTACCTTCTGCGACCCAAGCTAAATATTCTTTGTACTCTGTGTTTAATGGAGCAAACGGAATACAAGAAACCAAACCATCATCTTCTATTTTTTGAATACACTGAAGAGGTCCTGTTTCTGGATCGTCAGCATATTTTTTGTAACGTGTTGCCATAATTAAAACTCCGCTCGAAATTGAATTAGACCACCAGCTTGACCTTGCAATAGTCCAGCCTGTCCACCTGTAACACTTGAAGTAACAACATTAAATCCCCAATGTCTTGGAAAATCAGTAAGATCGTCACCCATTTCATGTGTAAGACTGTTCATATTAAAGTTGCTTGATGAGTTTCCTGCTCTAAATCTAGCGTTAAAACTTTCAGATATATAGGTAGGATATGTCCTCATTGTCTCAGGAAAAAAGAAAGCTCCTTTAACGTTAGATGTACTATTGCAAAAACAAGACGTATTTCCTATGAAGTTATTTGTAGTAACTTTGTAAGTGTAGCAATATCTTTGACACTCTCTAAGATCTTCAGCAAATGATTTAAACTCGAAATCTGTCGCTACATCGCCTACTTCAAGTTGTACTCCTGTTAATTTAAATTCCGCATTATTAGTTGTAAACCATGTTGTCGTATTGTCAGGCATACGAGTTGCTTCTAATAATTGCGACCACTCCTCTAAAGGTCTTGTTCCAGTTGTATCTGTTCCTCTAAATAACGTAATCTCTAACCTTAAACCTTCATCCGCATTGTTTTCAAACGTCAAATTAGCGTTTCCAGGAATTGTTTTTGTTATTTTTGTCCAAGTATCAGCAACTAAAACACCTGTTTCCATCACATAATTTTGCATTGTTCCATCTCTAGAAATCAAATTAAAATAGAAATTTTGTGAAACACTTGATTGAACCCAAAAAGATAAAGTTATATAACTAGAAGGTGACGTATAATTCCAACCACTTTGTGCTACATTTTGTGCTTCAATAGTCGTTTGAATTTTTACTAAATCCCCTGCACCAGCACCACTCGTTTGGTTTCCATTAGTTATTTTATATGCTCTTCTAAAACCTAAATTATAAACAGTTCCTGCTGCTGCTCCTATAGCACCTTGTTCTTGTGTAATAGTTTGGTCTACTCCACTTGTTTGACATTTAAACCTATCAACAGTTTTAAAACCACTTGCATTTACCGCCGAACCATCAGGGCTATATTGAGCTATGTTAAATGCTCCATTATTAATTAAATTTCTATTTGATCTATTGGTAATGTTTGCAGTACACGATCCATCGGTATTGTTTATTGTGATCGCAGCAGTACTAGCTCCTACACCTTTGATGCTGTTGACTTTTATTTCAGACATTAGCTGGCCTCCTCGATTGTATTAGTTTTAGCCCATTCAAGATATACTTGATAGTCAAAATTCTCTGGTTCAACAGGGATAAAAACATTGTCCTCTTTTCTAAGAATAGTTTCCTCTTGTTCTGTCTTTTTATAAGTGTAGTTATAAGTTGGATAAGCCATAGTTACATCTCCGCATCAGCTAAAATAAATTCACCGTTGGAACCGCCTTGCGATCTACCATAGATCACCGAACCATCTACTCTGCCAGATGTACCTACACCGAACCATATACTTTTACTTTTTGAAGTTAGGTTAGAAATAGTAGGGTTGTTCACAGTTACATCTCCACCTCGATACCTTAATCTTACTTGACCTCCTGATCTAACGCTAATTGAAGGTGCTGTTCTCATGTGTTTACGAAATGCGACTTGCATACGAAAAGCGGAATTGCCTTCTGTCACTCCATAAAAATTACCTCCGCATATTGAACAATATCGTTCACAAAGATCAAGATTCTCACCCCTTAGTCTATATTCAAAATCAGTTGCAACATCTCCTATCTCAAGTTGAAAACCAGTAAGATAAGCTGTTTTACCAATGTTAGCTACCTCCATCGCTACCATTACATTTGTTGCACCTATTGTTGGAATTGTAAAAGTCTTACTAAATCGTTGCCAACTGGTCGTAAATGTAACCGAAGCACCTCCTACCGCAGTAAACGCAACTGAATTTGTACTGCTAAATTTTGAATCTCTAAAGTTAATAACACAGTTTGCAGCTTCAGTTCCAGAATCGACTTTGGCATAAAAACTCAAAGTACATTTTTTTCCAGCTTGAAATGCACCCTCGTGTCCAGTTGCTAGAAGTTCTACAGGTTGTCCAATAGATAAAGCACCTCCACCATGTGTTAATTTTGCGGAATATATAAAGCCATCTGGAGCATCAGTGCTTTGTGCATAAGTTAAACCAGTACCAGCAGCCCAAAACCTGTCAGCCTGGTAGACCCCATTAGTTGTAGTTGACGTTCCCCTTTGCCATAATTCTAATCCTCCATTTATGAGTAAATTTCTATGGCTTAGTTGTGATCCATTTATGCCTTTGACTGCTTGTAAACTATCATTAGAATCTTTAGTTGTAATAACTCCGTCTACGTCTGTGCTTGGCAGTTTTACAGTCCTATCTGCTGTGGGGTTTGTATCTGGTGCAGATATTGAAACACCGTTACCACCACTGTGTTTTAGTTTTATTGAACTCATGCAGCCTCCAATGCAGCAACTTTGGTTTCTAATGTTTCTATTTTACCTACAGCTTCCTGTAATGCACCAGTAAGTAAAGGAACTAATTTACTATAATCTAAACTTTGAGGAACTATAGCATTATCACTATCAACAGCATCTTTTTCTCCATATACAGACTCAGGAACAATAGTAGCCATCTCATGTGCATAAAATCCATCAACAGTTGTGGTTGGGTCAGCTTTGAAATTAAATCTATATGGCTTCATAGTTTTTAATCTAGTTATTGCATTTGATAATGCGATAACATTTTCTTTTAAACGATAATCAGAGGTAGTATTAAAATTTGTGCCACTGGTTGTTGTAGTTACAGATCCAACAAGAGAGTTTCCACTTCTTTTAAATAAAATTGAACCTTTTGCAGTAGTAGTAGAAAATCCAGTTCTAATTTCAAAAGCATCATTATCTTTCGATATTGCCATAAAACCGTCAGTAGTCATTCTTATTCCTACGACTTGATGGTCAGGATCTGTTTTACCGACAAGCACTTGTCCATCATTATTAAAAAACGTATGACCGTTTGCAGCAGCAAGTCTTATCTTTTGACTACCCGTATTATCATATATAGATAAATGTGCAGAAGCATTATCGGCTATTTCCCCGAAAAAATATCTACTTGTTCCATTTGGAGCAGCTATCTTTAATGAAGATAATGCTGAACCAGTGAACACAGGGTTTGCAGTACCACACTGAATATCTCCAGAACTGTCAATTTGGTATCTAGTAGAACCTCCCGTATTTATATTTACAATGTCTGTTCCAAATGAAATTCCTGTATTGCTGTCTGTTCCTGTAAAAACTGGTGCTGACGCTGACCCATCAACTCCAGAAATACCAGTTGTTCCGTTAAATGTTAATGCCATAACTACAAGATAACAAGGATTGAACCGCTTGGCACGGTTATAGTAACACCAGAATTAATTGTTGGTGAAACTGAATGTGCGTGTTTATTAGTAGTGATTTCATAGTTTTGAGTAACATTTTGATCGTTTTCAAATACCCACTGATCGTTACCACCACCTGTTGCTCCTGCACCACCAGCAACGGCTGTAAAAATAGTACCATTAAATATCTCAGCTTCAGTAGTTGTTGAGTTAAATCTTATTTGACCAGCTTGCGGACTACCTGGTCTTTGGGCTGTTGTACCAACAGGAAGTTTTAGTGCAGTCGTATAGTTGTGAACAACCTCGCCTGTAAAAGTTGCTCCATCCGCTAAACTCGCAAGACCTAAATTATCTAGCGTAATATTACCAATAGTTGTAAATGATCCTGTTCCAGAACTAACCGCAGTACATATCTTTAGTTCATTAGTAGTTGTATTGATATGAGGTTGATATTGAGCTACATTTGCTACACCACTTGGATCACCTGTTTCAGAGTTTATTGTTCTTAATGCTTGAAAAATATCCTTTATCGCAGTACGAACTTCCGCACCAGTGCCGTTATCTGGAAAGAAATTATTGCCATTCTCTTTTCCTGTGCTGTTAACTCTAGTCATCTAACAAGAAATGTTTGTTCCCATTGTACTATCCTTTGCCAAATCCGACAGCTTGGAACGTAAATTGTTTGCCATTGATAGGACTACCTCCACTATCTTTAAACACAATAGTAAAACCTGTACCATCTATACTAGATACTTGGAAAAATTCTCCAGCATTTAAATTAAGAGCAGTAATACCGATAGACGGAGGATTACTGTTTGGAGCAGCATCAAGTCCAGTAGCTCCTGTAAAGAATGTGTTAGCAAAGGTTACATTTGTAGATCCGTTAGCTGTTAATACATTGCTTTGTTCAGTTCGTCTTAACAATGATGCACTGAAACCAAGTTGTGAAATTTTTATATTTTGCGCTGGATCGTTAGTTTCTAATTCTGCTTTAAATTTAAAACCTCTACCCTTAAATGTTCCGTTAGCAAACTCATTAAAAGCTGTATAAGAACTCATATCTTGAGATACTGAAACAAGTATCTTTGAATTTACACCAGTAGCTTCTGCTCCATCAAAATCTTCCCAAGTGTCAATTAAAGCTGTTCTGTCATCAAATAAAGTACCAATATAAAATCCTTCTGTAAGAAAATGACGTTTTAAATCTAGACTAAATACTGCACCTAAATCTAATGTCTCCGCAAACTCATAAGAACCTTTCATATTTCTTTTGACTACAACATCTCCAGAAGTAACTAAAGTATCACTGGCTGTAATTGTAAAATTATTTGCATCCACCACAGATGCGACAACAAACTCTCCATCTATTGAGTCTCCTGTTAAATAATCTACTTGAATTACCTGTCCTACAGATAATCCGTGAGTATTGACTGCACAAGTAACAACTGTACCTGCAACTGAATTATCAGATCCATTTGACTGCACATATGTTCCAGTAAGCCTTGCTGGATTCGTCAACATTAGAGAGTTGCTAGGAGCATCGAAATTTACATTAGTTTTTACTGATGTACAACTACCGCTATTACTAAGTGAACAGAACTTTTGGGCTAACAAATCTTCCCTTCTAGTCATTGCTGTAAGTTGAGATGTGTTATCAGGAAGATCAATAACTATACTTGTTTCACCCCTACTAAATCTTCCTCCATCATCTTGGAATTTTAAAATATACTCTCCTTCTAAAAATGGAACTACAGCTTGTGTTGAGTTTCCAGGTAAAGCATCTACAAGATCAACTGCATTGGCAAAAGTTCCTGTTCCATCTGTTAGTGTCGAATGTCTTACATAAACAAAACCACCATGAGTAACATCTATATCTTGAGCTACGTTCCATCTAAGCCTTATAAGTTTTTCTGAAAAAGGTTCTATAGTTAAGCCAGTAACATTTTCTGGTCTAGCAGTTTTTCCTTCAGCATTAAAAAGTAAATCAGAAGAAGTTGGACTTAGCTGTAATGCAGAGTTATAGCTAAATACTTGAATTTCGTATGTACCAATATCAGTGTTAAATATCTCAAAATCAGGTGCGGAAACTGTAGTTGAAACAAAGTTACCATTATTAAATCTATAGTTAACTTGATATTGAGTAACACCAGCTACAGGTTGCCAACTAATAATTAACTTTGATACTGCATTATTATTTATTGCAACTATTTTTTCTTCAGCTACTAAAGCAGTAGGAGGCTCTACAGGGTCATTTAAAATTGAAATGTCTCTTTCTTCTATTTCTTCTGCCTTGTCAATAAAATTATATTTATCGGGTACATAAGACAAAGCTGTAATTGTAAAACTAGCTCCATCGTTTTCTTCAACTGTAATTACTCTAAACTTTTGGGCTATAACATTGTCATACTCAATTAGCCAAACACTATTGGGATTGGGTATGGTACTAAAAACACCGTTAATTAAAACTGTACTACCAGAAATATCTGCAACTTCATGTCGTTCAACCGTTCCATTAGGCAATATTACGTTTAAGTGAGGAGCATTATTTAGTTCTAAATTTGTCTCGCTTGTATTATCTACAACAATCGTATTGCTAGTAGCTGATTTAATTCGACCACCTACTCTTACTCCAGACCGTACAGGATCAGCAATATCAATAACTGCACCTGGTCTGACAACTACTCCAGAATCTATAGAAGTAGCAAACGTGACTATCTCCGATTCATGTTGTTCTGCAAAGAGAACTGCTCTCCCCATTCGTCTAGCTTGTTTTCTAGAAGTACATCCAAATGCTTTTATTTGTTTTGTTATAATTCCAAACTTATTTACAGCGTCATCATCTCTAACCTCTTCAAAATCTATTTCTCTACTTCTCATATTAAAAAACCCAACAGATATAACTGTATGTCTTGTTTTTAAACTACTGCCCTGATAACTAAATCCTTCTTCAGTAACATTGGCTAGTGTAAATAAATAACTAGCATTTTTCGGACTATCTTGAGCAAGTTGAATACTACCAGCAGACCATATAGGCATACACCTCATAACACCTGCCAATTCATTTATAAGTTCAAAAGCTCCATTTGAAGATGTTATATTTACATTGCAAGCAAACCTAGCTTCTCGATTAACAAGTTCATTAGAATATTTACTTGCAGTAAAGTAGGTAAACAAGTCTATATTTTCATATAAATCTGTATCGCTAGGGCTATTAGGGTCAAAATTAGGAGATATATGAACACCAAATCCATACCTTTGATCTGTAAGTAAATCAAGTAGTATCATCGCAGGGCAAGTTGTCCACTTTGCTTGCTGCATGACACCGTTAAAAATATAGCCATCTGGATATACAATTCTACCCGTAGCATTATCAACAGTTGGAGTTCCAGAATTAAGAGCACCTGCTCCTGGAATCCTTACTTTTATGCCTCTAATTCTGTACTTCCTCGTTGGTACAGAACCAAATTGCATAGAATCAAGTCGAAGAGAACAATAAGCACAATCAGGAAATGTGTCAGTTTTATCAAATACTTCTGTAATAGTTGTCCACTCAAAAGCATCTTGAATACTTGAAGTTGTACTATCATTAGTGACTCTTGTAACCCTTACTCTTACTGGAAAAGTGCCGTTTAAATTTATTCTGTAATCTTTCTGGTAAGCATCAGCAGTTCTACCTGTTATTTTGTCATCAACTTTTTCTTGAAAAGCACCATTATTAAAACTGACAGATATTTTTAATCGTATTGTTCGACCAAGCAAATCACCTTTTGTAGTTGCCTCTTGAAGTGAAGGAACTGTTATCGTAACTCTTACTGCATCAGGATTTTCAGCAGTTGGAAGTCTATTTGGTATCTCACGGGTTACAGGGATACCTTTCTTAACAGTCACTCCTACGGAAGTACTAGAAGAATTATTTACTATACCTTTAATTTTTCCCTGACCCGAAGTACCAAATCTAGGAACAAAACGTACATCTCTAAAATTAAAGTCTACATTTCTAGGATCAGCAGAATTAGCATTAGGTCTTAATATAGGTGTGTCATTAAAAAATATATCTTTTTTAGCAGCATTATTATATGCGTTGGTATTTTTTGTCCTACCTTCTTTTGAGGCAGTTGCAAAACCTTCTATCTCACCTTCAGAAATTAATTCAAGAAAAGTTCCAAACTGTCTACTATTTAAAGTATCTTTTTCTATTGTTGGATCGGGTTGCCTTCTTCCTCCTCCACCAGAACCAATAATCTTATTTGGTATATTTCTCATTACGAATCATCCTCCACTTCTACTTGTACAGTATCTATTGCACCAGAAATAAGTACAGATCCAGTAAATATTTCTCCATAAACAATAGGGATAGGAGTACCTGCTCTAGCAGTATTTTGAGTTCCTGCAAAATTAAATGATATTCTAGGATCATCTTCTCGTTCAGTCGGTTTAGGCATAGGAAATAGCATTTCACTAACTCCGCTTAACACTAAATAACCACCAAGATACACCATAGATTTAGCTACAAATGCACCACCCAAGACAGAACTTGAGAATGTAAGACCACTTGTAAAACTAAAACTTGCACCACCTGTAACAAAAGCTAGTCCAATCATTGCTGCACCAAATAAAGCCCTTCCAAGACCACCAGATCCAGCTATAACAGGAATTATATGTATATCCTGTTGCCCAATAGGATAATGTACTTCTTCCTTACTTATTTCATAATCCCCTATTTTTACATGATAATAGTTTGGATTCATGTGAGGTTCTACTTGAGGAAAATTATTTACTAAAAAACTAATTGCTTTTGATAAACTATTTACTTCTATTTCAAACTCTTTATGACCTACAAATTTTGCAAGCTCACCATATAGTTTTAATTTACGCAACATAACGATACCTCTTTCCTGTGGATTTAAACAGCCATTGAGAATAAGGCTCTCTACAAGACAGTCTATCGGTTAGATGATGTAAAACATCCCCATTTAAGAAAACAGCTACATGATTTAAACCAGTCGATCCAATAGACATCAATAGTGTATCCCCATCCTTTAATCTTTCATCAGGTCTTAACTCTCTAAAACCAGTTCTCCAAGCACAACTTTCAAATAATGGATTTGAAATAAATTCTTCTGGTGTTGTAGGTCTATCCCAATCTTTTAACTCAATACCTTTTTCTTCTTTATACCAATCNNNNACTAAACTCCAACAGTCAGTAACACCCCATACCCACGGTCTACCTAGTAACGGGGGCTTATATCCACAAGGCTCTAAGTATGCCCACTGTTCTGTCTGAGGATTCACAATGTGCCAAGGAAGGTTACTTTTTTCGCAACCGATTTTATCTGCCTGACTAGGTGTAGGTGGTGTAATTGGATGACTATGAACAACAGCAGTAATCTCACCTGTATTATCTGCTTTTATATAATCTTCTGGGTCGATTATAAAACATTGATACTCTGTCATAGATAAATTACGACAAGGGAAGTATCTTTCCTTACCTTTTACGTTTAATAATAAACCACAAGATTCTTTAGGTTCTTCACGTTTAGCATGAAGTAATGCTTTATATTTCCAACTCATATTATAAAAGACCCAATAGCAGGAAATAAAGCTCTAGTACATTGACGTTGAGGTGCT
>FUFK010041770.1_pt1 | contig 13490 bp, 15 predicted proteins | sample 1021851 | NCBI WGS metagenome assembly FUFK01 (sample SAMEA51879418, study PRJEB19060) | metagenome | reverse complement strand
CCATCCAGATAAAACTGTTTCAGGTGGAAGCATAACATTAGATAGGTCTGCTAAAAAAGTTCATATTGGCTTAGGATACTCAAGCATAATAAAAACTTTAAGACTTGAAGGTGGTGCTAATGATGGTGTTTCTCAAGGAAAAATAAAAAGAATACATGGTGTTACAGCCAGATTTTTGGATACTGTTGGTGCAGAACTTGGGCCAGAAATAACAAGTTTAGATAGAATACCTTTTAGAGATAGTAGCATGGCTATGGATGTTGCTGTTCCTATGTTTACAGGAGATAAGGAAATATCTTTTCCAGCAGGATATGACAATGACGCACAAGTTGTTATTAGACAATCACAACCATTACCTATGACTGTGGTTGCTATTATGAGGAGGTCAAATACCTTTGATGCTTAATATCGTACAACTATCACCAGAGCATGTTCAAAACATTGAAACAGACTTTGATTTTTCATTTTATCATAGAGAATTGCTATGCAAAGAATGTATAAATGGCTATGCAGCAACGCTTGGAGATACAGTTGTAGCTATTGGTGGTGTAAGTATTCTTTGGGAAGGTGTTGGAGAGGGATGGTTTATTATAGGAAATATTGGTAAACTGTTTCCAACAAGATTAGCAAGATTAGTTAAAAATATGATTACAAAGTTAATTGATGAAAATAAATTGTTTCGTTTACAAGCAAGTGTGTGTAAAAATGATAAGAAGGCAGTAAGATTTATTAGATGGTTAAAGTTTGAAGAAGAGGGAATAATGAAGAAGTTTGGGCCAGATGGTGTAGATTACTTTCGTTATGCGTGGGTGAAATAATGAGTCCAGTAGCAATCGCAGCAGCAGCAACAGCAGCTTCAGGTTTTCTTCAATTTAAAGGTGCAAAAGCACAAGCAAAAGCTATAGAAAGAACAGCAGATTATAATGCAAAAGTTGCTGAGAATGAAGCAATACTTTTGCAAAGAGCAAGGACAGATCAAGAAAGTCAACTTAGAAAAAATGCAGATAGACTTGAGGGAACGCAAAGAGTAGCGACTGCAAAGTCTGGTATTACAATGAGTGGCAGTCCATTAGAAGCACTTGCAGATACATATTTTAATACTGAAATGGATGCTTTAAGAATACAGTATGCTTCAGATATTGAGCAGACAAGACAGATAGCATCAGCAAATTTAATTAGAGCAGAAGGTCAAGCAATGAAATCAGCAGCAAATACAAGAGCCTATGCAAACCTATTACAATCAGCAAGTCGATCAGCAACACTATTGAGTTAATTATGCCACAGATACCAGTTTACAATAAAGGACAAGGAACAACAGTAGACTTAGCTACTGGTTCATTATCACCTCAAGCAAGTGTGCAAGCCTTTACTGCACCTGGAAGAGCAACAGAAAATTTTGCTAACAATGCACAACAGATAGCATTTAACTTTGGGCAAGCTGAAAAGAAGGCCCAAGGAGATGCTGCTTCTTCTGATATACAATCAAAGTTTTTAGACGAAGCAAACAATAAAATCTTAACAAGTCAAACAACAGATACAGAAACAGCTAAAAAAGAAATAAATAGTTTGGTTGATAAGTATACCAACAAGATAGCTGTGGATCATCCTAACTTAACAAGAAGTCAAATAAGAGGTATTACAAACAACTTAAAAGAACTTGGTGTAAGAGCAGGTACACAGCATAGAAAGCAAAGTTTTGCAAGAGGTAGAATTGTTGAAAGTAAAAATAACGATCAACTGATTTTAAAGTTTAGAGATACACTTAAAACACTTTCAAAAGATAATCCTGTATATCAGGCAAATATTGGTGGTGTGAAAAAAATATATGAGCAAGCAGAACTCAATGGTTCAAATAAAGGTTTGACACATCCAACTTTTAAAAGTTTTGAGAAAGCTGTTTTGAGTGATGAAGTTTTTTTAAAAGTTAATACTGGAGATATTACAGGTGCAGAAAACTTAGTTAAGTCAAGCACAATTATTGATGATGAGCAAAAGTTTAAATTACTTAGAACACTTAGATCAGAAACAACTGTAAAACAAAATGAACTATACAATCAAACTATTGAAAATATAGATCAAGAAGATTTTACAACAAATGATGTTAAATTGATTACTGATAAACTTGAATTGAATCAACCTTTTAGCCATGAACTTTCTAGTGGTAAGACTGTTAGTTTTAGTCCAGAGTCAATTGGAATTGGTAATAAATTAAAACTTATAAATTTTCTTAATAAAAAAGCAAAACANACANTTGAGAAAGACGCAAATCAAGCAACTGCTTTGATTAACAATGCTCCATTCACAGATACAAAAACATTTTCTCTGATTGCATCAGAGTCTTATGGGGATCTTGAGGATGAAATAGCACAGAAAAGTATTAGCAGTAGTGCAAATACCTCTGCATCTAAAGCAGAACAGTTGGTAGAAATTTTTAAAGTAGATCCGTCAACAGTTGATATTAATGCAATAACTGAGAATATTAACAAGGCAAGATATCTTCTTACTACAAATATCAAGGGTAATGCTCTTGTGAACACNGTAGATTTTGGCAAATCATCAAGTGCTTTGTTAGAAAAAATTAACAAAACAGAGATTGATTTAAGAAAAGCAGCGCTTGAAAATCAAAGACTTAATACTGGTATTGACTCTATGTTGGTAGGAAATTTTGAATTTGTAAAAGATAATTATAAACCAGCAGAAGTTGAAAAGATGACGGACTCTGTATTGAAAAACAAAACTATGGATGAGCAACTTACTTTAATACAAGCTAATGGTTTAGTGAGTAATCAAATCAAAACTGTTTTAGCAAATGGTGTTGAAGAAGGAACAGGAACAAGTTTTGACCAATTCATAACTTCTGTATCGGAAAAAGTAGAAATTTACAAAAACCTTAAATTAACTGGGCAAGGTTTGATAAATCACACAACACAAGCAGAGAGGTCTTTTTATGAAGCAATACTTTTAAATGAAAGTTTAGGTTTTGACAGAGAAGATGCTATAAGACGAGTAGGNNTNGCAAATCAAACAAACATATCNCCNANNGATGTTGANATNAAATATCAAGCAATAGAAAACGCATCACAAAAAATTAANAATGNTTTAGATGGTGTTTTTGGAACGGATGTTTTTAANTTATCTGNAATGAGGATNAAGGCAGAAAANTATACAAAATTTTTACTTAGATTTGGNACAAATAAAGACATTGCTATTAAAACAGCAGTTGAAGATTTAAAAAACAGTCATGTTTTAATAAACAATCATCTCATCACAAAGTTTGCAAACTTACCATCAAACTTTGAAGAAAAAACAAATATATTGGCAGAAAAGTTGAAAGAAGAAAATCCAGAGTTAAAGGATGCAGAGGGCATTGCTTTTATTCCTATGGATGGAAGAGTTGACAAGTTTCATGTATATGTGGATGGAGAGCCACAATTTGGTAGTGGCTACATAATATCAAAAGAAGATTTTGATAAAGCCTTAGAAATTAAAAGAGATAAAATTAAAGTAGAAGCGCAAACAAAAATACAATCAACAAAAAAACTTACATCAATTCTTGAGGAAAATTTAGAAAACCTTAAAGGCGCTCAAGAAACAGCATTTGGATTTGCAGGAGATTAAAATAGTTTTAAAACCAGAAAAGATTGAAAGAGCAAGACCTTTTAGTTTATTAGAAGAGAAAAAGGCTCTTGATGATTACGAGAAGGCACAAGATTCTGTTACATTTGCAAAGGCTACATCTGCTGCATTTGCTGAAGATAATGCTATGTCATGGGTGTTTAATCAGCTTGAAGAATATGAAATAGATCCAGAATTTAGCTTAAATGACGAGGAGTTTGACGAACTTACTAAAGACATACCTTTGGAATATCAAGATTTCGTAGGTGATGCAAGAAGTATGTCTCATGGAAGAAAACTTAGAGCAAATGTTTTGAACTCACTTGAGAACGAAAAAACACTTGCAAAATACGGATGGGCGAGTTTACCTCTGCGTATTGCTGCTGCAACAATAGATCCTGTTGCAATTGGTGCTACTGTATTATCTGAAGGTGTTTTAGCGCCTGCAATATGGACTACGAAAGCAACAAGACTTGGTAGATTTTTTAGAGGTGGTTTGACTGCTGGAGCAACATCAGCAGCTATTGAAGCCTACCTTGTTTCACAAAATCAAATTAAAGATCCATATGACATACTGTATGCAGCAGGTGGTGGCATGATACTAGGTGGTGCAACCTCAAGTATTTTTGGCAAAGCATCTACACAGAACTATGAAAAGGCAGGTGCAAAGTTTGCAAATGATGCAAGTAAAGCACAAGCAAGTGATGTGGCACAATCTATGAAGGATAATGGCATTGAAGGTGTTGGTGCAATGCAAAATCCAATGTCTGAAATTAGTCAAGTTAGTAATTTGAGTCGAGGTGCAGAAGATAGAATTGAAGATGCACAAGGCTCTGCTATGGCAACTATGGGTAAAATTCGTTTTGACATGATAGGGCAACTTAAAAGCAGTAAAGTTGGTTCAGTAAGAGCGCTTGCAGACATATTAGGAGAAGATGCAGTAGATCCAGGACAAATAACAGCAGATTTAATCAAAACAGTTGAAACAAAAGCAACAACAGCAAGATTTACAAGAGTATATGATGACAGCTATACAAAATGGGCAAAATCATTAAGTATTAACTATATTGGAAGAGAGTTTGGAAAATCAAGGAAGGACTTTGGTGTTTTAGTTGCAGATGAGATTGAGTTACCTGGAAACACAACTAATCCACATATTGTCAATGCAGCTAATGCTTTCAGAAAAGAAATGGCAACAATGTTGAATAAAGCAAAAAAGGCAAATGTCAGAGGTTTTGATGACATACCAGAAAATCCAACCTATTTTGCACACCTTTGGGATGCTAGTAAATTTAGAGAAATAAGGTCAAAATATAAAAACAAAAATTTAATACCTGAGTTGCTTACAAATGCCTTATCAAGAGCAAATCCAAACATGGATTCAGACATTGCAAAAGCTATTGGCGAAGGCATGTATCAAAACATAGTTAATAGATCAATGGGAATGGATGCAGGTCTTTCAAGAATGTTTAGCACCAGTCAAAGAGAGGTGTTAAAAGAAGTTCTTGAGGAAGAGGAGTTATTAAGCAATGCACAAATAGAAAGTTTGTTAAATCAAATACATACAAAACCTGAAAAAGGCATGCCAAGAACAAGAAGAAGATTAAATTTTGATATAGAAACTACAATAGAAACAGAGGGTCAAGTTGTGTCTATTAAAGATTTAATGAATAGAGATACAGAGGAAGTGTTTAATGTTTATGTAAATCAAGTTGTTGGTAAAACAGCGCTTGCAAGAAAAGGCATAGTAAGTGATTCAGATTTTGAGAAAAGATTAAGAGATATTAGCGAAGAGGGTGATAATAAAAACATAGATGTTACTCAAGATAAAGAAAAGTTGAATGTCTTGTATCAACTTATATCAGGTAGGCCAAGTCCTAAAATAGCAGATCCAAGTGCGCTTGGAAATAGATTAGCAAGACTATTATTAGATTACAGTTTTATAAGAGTTATGAATCAAGTAGGTTTTGCACAAGTAGCAGAACTTGGAAATGCTGTGAGTATAGATGGTGTTACTGGTTTATTGAGAGTTTTACCAGAATTTAAATCAATGCTTAAAAGAGTTCGTAATGGAGAGATAGAAGATAGTGTAATAAATGATATTGAAGCATTTACTGGTATTGGTGCTGATAGATTAATTCATAATGCAGTAAACAAATATGATCCAGAAGATATGTTAGCAAAGGGTAGGGGTGGTTTTTTAAGTAATATTGTTGATAAAGGTTTAAATGTTGTTCAGCCTTTAAAAAGAATTACAGCAGACATCTCTTTAATGGCTCAAGTTACTCTAGCGCTTGAAAGAGCAGCAGCAAGAATAGCAACACAACAACTTGTTGATTTATCTTTTGGTATTAAGAGTATTAATTTTGCAAGACTAGGCAAAGGAACAAGGCAACAAGATATAGCAAGAAGAATGAAAAGCCTTGGTTTGGATGATGCCATGAGTCAAAGAGTATTTGACCAAATTAGAGAAAATGCAGTTCTAGCTCCATCAGGTTTTTTTGGCAATTCAAGAAAAGTTAGAAGAATTAATTTAGAACAATGGAGAGATGAAGATGCCAGAGATGCTTTTGTTTTTGCAATATCAAGATGGACAAGACAGAGCATACAACAAAATGATGTTGGTAATTTAAATATTCACATGACTGGCACATTAGGAAAAATCCTTACACAATTCAGAACATTTATGCTTGTAAGTTATTCAAAACAATTTTTACATAATATCCACAGAAGAGACTTTGCTGCTTTTCAAGGAATGATGTATTCTGTTTTGTTTGGTGGTTTAGCTTATACTTTACAAACTCATGTAAATAGCATTGGTAGAAATGACAAAGAGTCTTTTTTAGAGGAAAGGTTATCAATAACTGAAATAGGTAAGGCTGCATTTCAAAGAGCAGGTTGGGCAAGTTTATTTCCTGCTTTGGTAGACACAGGTGCTTCTTTAATGGGAGAAGATCCTTTGTTTGCTTACGGAAGAACAACAGGTTTAGCATCAAACATAATTAGAGGTATACCTTTAGTAGACTTGGTAGATAATGCAAGCAAAGCATTTGTTGGAGGTAGCAGATATGTTTTAAATGACGAGTATCAATGGTCAAGAGGACAACAGCGTGCATTGAATTCATTAGTGCCATTTCAAAATGCTATGGGTATTAAAAATGTTCTTAATAAAACTTTGGAAGGATTGCCAACAAATGCAAAGTTACAATATTAGTTGTAGTAAAAGACAAAATAATGTAAAAAATAAAAATGAGGTAAAACATGACAGTAAGTAGTACAACCACAAAAAACTCTGCTTCAGGAAATGGAAGCACATCTGCTTTTCCTTATAATTTTAAAATATTTAGTGATGACGATATTGCTGTAATTATTAGAACAGACTCAACTGGAGCAGAAGTTACCAAAACAAAAACAACACATTATACTGTATCAGGTGTCGGAGATTCAAGTGGAGGTAATGTTACTTTTACAAGTGGTAATATTCCTGCAAGTGGAGAAACAGTCGTGCTATTAAGATCAACTGCAAGAACGCAGCTTACTGATTATGTAGCAAATGATCCATTCCCAGCAGAAAGCCATGAAAACGCTTTAGATAAATTAACATTTATTGCACAAGAGATAGAAGAGGAACTAGGCAGATCAATTAAAGTTTCTAAAACAAACACAATATCTTCTTCAGAGTTTACAACATCTGCTACTGCAAGAGCCAACAAGATTTTAAGTTTTGATACTTCTGGCGATTTGACTGTTACAGAAGGAAAAGTAGATACAGTAACTGTTTCTGTTTCAGGTTTGTCAACTGGCGCAAGTCCTACTGGATCTGCAACTTATACTGCAAGTTCTGGTGCATTGGCAATATCTTTAGGTATACCTGCAGGAGCAACTGGTGCGACTGGCCCAGCAGGAGGTGGTTTAGCTGAATTATCAGAGGATAGCTCTCCTCAACTAGCAGGTGATTTGGATGTAGTAACCTTTGACATTGTTACAACAAGTAATCGTGATATAGAACTTGCGCCAAACGGAACTGGTAAGACAGTATTAAAAGGTAACACAAATCCAGGTACATTAGTGTTTAACTGTGAAGCTAATACACATGGACAAACTGTCAAAGCACAACCACATTCAGCTAGTGTTACAAATGTTTTGACATTGCCATCTGGAGGAGATCAAGAGATAGTTGGCGCTTCTGCCACACAAACTCTTACTAACAAGACTATCAATGTATCACAACTTACTGGTACATATACTGCTGCACAAGTTCCTAAGACTGAAACTGCTACTATATCTACAAGTAAGACATTAGACTTTGATACTAATCAAAACTTTATTCTTACTTTAGGAAGTGGTGCTAATACTTTAGCTAATCCTACTACTGAAGCAGGTAATGTAGGTCAAACAGGTGTAATGATATTTATTCAGCCTAGTTCTGGTTCAGCAGGTACAGTATCACTTGGTACAGATTATGAGTCTGTAGGTGGTAGTGGTTTAACTTTATCAAGTGCAAATAGTGCTTATGATGTAGTGCCATATATAATCAAAGCAGATAATTCTATTTTACTTGGTACACCTCAGTTGGCTTTTAGCTAATGTTTAGCTCTGATAAATGGTTTGGTGGTAGTGCTGATTTTTATACTACAAAGATTGACCAATCTTTAAGATATAATTATGCAGATAGTCCTTATCTATCAAGGACTGCTGATAGTGGAAATAGAAGAACTTTTACATTTAGTAGTTGGTTTAAAAGAAGTTCTTTTAATAATACTAACTCTATCTTTGGTGCTACATTAAATGGCAGTAATTTTTTTGCACTTAGATTTAGAGATACAGATGATCCAGATGGTGGTAAGTTACAAATTGCAAACTATTCTGGTTCTTTTGATATGGATTTAAGAACTAGTCAAGTATTTCGTGATTCAACAAATTGGTATCATATAGTAGTGGCAGTTGACACAACTCAATCTACATCTTCAGATAGAGTAAAGTTATATGTAAATGGATCACAAGTAACTTCTTTTTCAACAGAAACTTATCCATCACAAAACTTTGAAACTCGTGTTAGTAATGGACACACAGANACAGTTGGTGCTGAAGCAACNANNTANAGTTACATTGATGGNTATNTTGCAGAAGTAAACTTTATTGATGGTACAGCATTANCACCNTCTAGCTTTGGAGAAACAAAAAATGGTGTATGGATACCAAAAGCAATATCTGGTCTTACCTATGGAACAAACGGATATAGATTAACTTTTGCAGATAGTAGTGCTTTGGGAGATGACACAAGTGGTAATGGGAATGATTTTACATCTAGTGGATTAGCTTCAACAGATGTTGTGCCAGATAGTCCTACAAATAACTTTTGCACTTTTAATCTTTTAGACCCAACAAATATGACATTAGCTGAGGGTAATTTAGAGACAGATAAAGCATCAAATGCTTCAAATGATGGAGTAAATGGAACATTTTTATTAACAAGTGGTAAATGGTATTTTGAATTTAAGCCAAAATATTTTTCAAGTGGCAGTGGAGCTTTTGCTAATGTTGGTGTAAGAAATCCAAGTGGAAGTGCCAAAGATGCTTTAGGTAGTGGTAATGCTACAAATGCAACTGTTTTATATTTATTTGATGGCAATGTACAAGATTTTAATAGTGATACAACATACTTTCCAACTGGTGGTTCTGGACATACTTATGGAGCAACTGGTGCAGAATATATTTATGGTGTTGCATTAGATATGGACAATGGCAAAATATGGTTTTCAATAAATGGCACATATCCTAATAGTGGTAATCCTGCAACTGGTGCAAACGAAGCAAGAGATGACATAAACACAAACCACCCAGATGGTGTTTTTCCTGCTATATCATCTTACAATGTTGCTATTATTGCAAACTTTGGACAAAATCCAAGTTTTAACGGAGATGTAGGTAATTCTGGACATACTGCAGGAACTGAAAGCGACTCAAATGGGATAGGCTTGTTTAAATATGCACCACCAACTGGCTTTCTTGCTGTATGCTCAAGCAACCTACCAGACACTACACTAAGTCCAAATCAAGATGAACAAGCAGATGATCATTTTAATAATCTTATCTATACTGGAGATGGTTCTAGTAGTAAGGCAATAACTGGAGTTGGGTTTCAACCAGATTGGGTTTGGATTAAAGCAAATGGCTCATCAAAACCCCATGGTTTACATGATTCATCAAGGGTTATTAGTGGCAATGAAGAAATTTGGTATACTAATTCAACTGCTGCAGGCAATACTGGTGGTGCTTATATATCTTCTTTTGATAGTGATGGATTTACACTTAATAACAATACTTCAGGTAATGCTAGTGGAGTTATACATGCAGCTTGGAATTGGAAGGCAACTGGTGGCACATTAACAAGTAATTCTAACGGTTCTATAACAAGTGAAACACAAGCTAATACTGATGCAGGACTTTCTATTGTAACTTGGACTGGTAATCAAACAAATGGTGCTTCTGTAGGTCATGGATTAGGAGTAGTTCCTGAATTAGTTATTATAAAAAATAGAGATAGTAGTCAAGGTTCTGTGGTAAATGTTAATTTGTCATCTAAATATAGATTAAATTTCAATTCTGATGCTGGAAATTATGGAGATTTTACTTATTATAATGGCACATATACATCAGATAATATTGTTTTCAATAATGCTCATGGTGCATGGAATGGTAATACAGATAAAATGGTATCGTATGTATTTCACTCTGTATTAGGTTATAGTAAAATTGGAACTTACACTGGCACTAATTCATCAGGCGACAATGCCTTTATATACACAGGATTCAGACCAAAATTCATTATAATAAAAAATGTTTCTACTTCAGCAGATTGGATAATTAGAGATGATCTTCATAGTGGATATTATACTGATGGTAGAGGTAATTCAGTAAATATTGGTTTTGAGCCAAACGAAGATAATGCGCTTACTGGTGGCTCTGGTACAGCAATAGATTTTGTTAGTAATGGATTTAAAATTAGAAATAATGATACAAGAGTTGGTGCAAGTAATACTTATTTTTACTACGCTATTGCAGAGAACCCATTTAAATTTAATAATGCAAGATAGGAGAAGATAATGCCTTGGAAACATAATGGAATAATAATCAAAGAGGGAAAGTCTTGGTCAGATGGTACTTATAAACACCCATATAATTGGGCAAGTGCTTGGAGTGCTGAAGATAAAAAGAAGTTTAAATTAGTTTGGGAAGCAGAAGAAGATACAAGTTTTGATAATCGTTTTTACTGGTCAAAAGGTATTGAAAGAAAACTTGATGATGAAGATGCTAAAGATGCAGATGGTAATCAATTGTATGAAGATGATGGTAAAACAAAACGAATCAATGAAGGTTTAAAGACAATATGGATAAGGCAAACAAAAGAAACAGCTAATAATATGTTATCTAAAACAGATTGGTTAGTTACTCGCAAGTCTGAAAAAGGCACAGCTATACCAGATGCTACTACTACATTTAGAGATAGTGTTAGAACTAAATGTGCAGAGATAGAAACTAAGATTAATGCTTGTAAAAAGTTAGCTGATTTTATTAAGTTGTTTGATGTACCTATGGATAAAGATGGAGTTCCTACTGGAAATGCACCAATATATGACTTTCCAAAAGAGATATGATGTGGGGGATAATTTTAGAATATATGCCTAGACCATCAGTAACAGAAGTAAAGTCTCAGATAGATACGCATGAAGCTGTATGTGCAGAAAGATGGAAAGAAACTATCCTTCGTATAAAACGCATAGAGCATATTATGATAGGTACAGCAGGTACAACAATAGTTTTATTAATAGGATTGTTAGTGAGGTAAAAGTGGATCCAGCTTCAATAGGTCTTGCAATAACAGCAGCATCAAAAGCATTTGGCGCAATAAAGGCTGGATTTGCAGCAGGTCGAGAGATAGAGTCTATGGGCAAAGATTTATCTCGTTGGATGGGCGCAGTATCAGACATTGACAATGTTGAGAAGTCGGCCAAAAACGCATCACCACTTCGTAAATTATTTAAAGGCAAAGAGATAGAAGCTAGTGCAATTGAAGCGTTTACTGCCAAGAAAAAACTAGAAGCACAGCGCCAAGAACTCAAGTCGTTTATAAATTTTCATTATGGTGCTAATTCTTGGAATGAAATTTTGCACATGGAAAAAGAAATAAGGTTGCAAAGAAAGAAAGAGATTTACGAAAGACAAGAGGTTATACGCAAGATATGGGAAGGTGTAGGNTGGTTTGTATTGTTTTGCACCGTTATTGGATTTATATTTGTTCTTGCCTGGTTATACAAGGAAAGCAGATGAAACAAAAAAAACTACAAGATAAATCTAAATATGCTTCTTACGACATCAATCAAGACGGAGTAGTTAGTGATGAAGAATTTGAGCATATGGCAGAGATTAAAAGACTTGAACATGATCTTAGAAAGCAGAGGGCGCAAAGACGAATGGCAACTGCCAGTTTGGTTGCTATGGCTACTTTTACTGCTGCAATGTTCTTTGTTGATCTTGAAAGAGTCAAAGCCTTGGCAGATATTTCTAATCTTTTTTACATCACAGGTGGTGGTATTGTCGCTGCTTACATGGGTGCATCAGCTATAATGAATAGGAACGGAAAATGAAACCAGCATTTCTGCTCATGTGCTATCTTGCAGGAAATCCAGCAGGAACATTACATTTTCAGTCAGTAAAGACAGCAGATTATTTCAAGTCGTATCTTGACAATCAATCTGTTACAATAGGCCAGGAAACAAAAAAGTATGATTGTTTTGTAAAACTTGTTAAAGTAAATGAACAAATGAGGTTATGGTAATGTTACAAGCGTTAATAGGCCCAGTTAGTAAACTTGTCGGTAAGTTTATNGAGGACAAAGATCAAAAAAATAAATTGGCACANGACTTAGCTACGCTTGCTTCAAGGCATGCGCAGGAACTCGCCAAAGGGCAGATAGCTGCCAATGCAGAACAGGCGAAGCATCCTAGCATATTTGTTGCTGGTGCTAGACCAGCGATAATGTGGATCTGCGCACTTGGTTTGCTTACACAGTTTTTTATCATGCCTATTGCNGAATGGGCAACAGCNATNTGGATGCCAGATATAACTTTGCCTAGTTTACAGACAGGCGAACTTATGACNTTGACACTTTCACTTTTAGGACTNGGAGGAATGAGATCCTATGAAAAGTCAAAAGGTGTAGCAAGGGAGAACATGAAGAAATGAGTTTATATAGAAACATACACGCAAAGAGAAAAAGAATTAAAGCAGGAAGTGGAGAGAAGATGCGTAGACCTGGATCAAAAGGCGCACCAACTGCCAANAATTTTAAACAAGCAAAGAGAAAAAAGAGATGAGAAGAAAGTTTGCNAAAGTCGCAAAGACTANAAGAGGTGTGCCAAAGAAGTATGTATCTGGTGCAAAGAATCCTAGTGCAAGAGAAAAAGAAATACTGCGTACACGCAAACTATATAGACAGGGCAAACTCACAAAGGCCATGATGGATGCCATAAGCAAGAGAAGGAGTAAGGGATAATGTCAAGATATGCAGGTATATCAGGTGCATCACGATACTCAAAGGGAACACTTGATAAAGTTTACAAAAGAGGTTTAGGTGCATACTATTCCTCTGGTAGCAGACCAAAAGTTTCTGCACACCAATGGGCAATGGGCAGAGTAAAGTCTTTTGTAAGTGGTAAAGGTGGCGCTAGAAAAGCAGATTCAGATTTATTAAGAGGTAAAAAGAAAACAACAAAGAAAAAAACAACAAGGAGAAAGTAATGCCATTTAGTAAATACAGTCCAAAGCAAAAGAAGTTAGCTAGAGTTGCGCCACCAAGAAATAAAATTACTGGT